>Ga0207663_10000006_pt1 | contig 253740 bp, 226 predicted proteins | sample LARL53metaG_FD_184346 | JGI IMG/M metagenome (GOLD analysis project Ga0207663, IMG submission 184346) | Corn, switchgrass and miscanthus rhizosphere microbial communities from Kellogg Biological Station, Michigan, USA - LAR L5-3 metaG... | ecosystem: Host-associated > Plants > Roots >...
TTTTGTTCTTCTATAAATGGGCGAACCCCTCAATTACCTGAATAAATATTTCATTGATATCCTCCGGATGTGCCGCCAAGTGGTCCTCGATGTCAGAACCCCTAACGTATTCCATGACAATATATCCGGCTCGTTGCTCCGGATATAGGTAGTAGTTAAAAACACGCACGATATTAATATGGTTGAGGCGGTGTAGCAGCTTTGTCTCTCGGACAAAGTTATCAAATAACGTATCCCTCAATGCCTCTGATATGGGTGAGTATTTTTTGCAGACAAAGTATTCGTCAATGATCGGATCGTGTAACAACACAGTGCGACCACATGCACCTTGCCCAAGTTCCTCGATCAGTTCAAAGTCCTTCTTTCTTAGAAACTCGACGATTGATCCGCTCATAGTTTCCTCACCGAGGATCAGCGACGACATTGAATCTCAGAATCTCGGCGCTGTGATGAACACCCATTATATCACCCTCTCTCAAGAGCCTCTTCGCTGACCTGATCGAATAGGTTGACCTCGGTATGCCAGATAAAGAATAATCCAGAACATGGTCGATGACCCAAAGACCAAACCGTTAGTTTGGATTGGGTCGTCGAAGAAAGACTTAAAGAAGTTTCCGGCTGTGGAGAGGAGCGTGATGGGATATGCCTTGTATCAAGCACAGTTGGGACTCAAGGCGATCAATGCGAAGCCCCTTGCCGGATTTGGCGGCGCATCTGTTCTGGAAATCGTTGACGACTTTCAAACCGACACATATCGGGCTGTGTACACTGTAAGGTTCAGAGATGTGGTCTATGTCCTGCACGCCTTTCAGAAAAAGTCGAAGAAGGGCATCGCAACTCCGAAGGCTGATCTTGATTTGATCAAGAGGCGGCTGAAGTTCGCGAAAGAGGACTATGAAACTCAAGGGCGCGAAGAAGGGCCGGGAAAAAGAGGCGACAGAAGATGAACAAGAAGATTCGAGATGCAAGACACAAGAAGCCTGCGAGAGTCAAAGCCGAGAAAGTTGAACTCAGCAGCGGAAATGTCTTCGCTGATCTTGGCTTTCGTGACGCCGACGAGCGGTTGTGGAAGGCGCAACTCGCGATCGAGATTTCGCAGTTGATAGATTCGAAAGGGTGGACCCAAGCTGAGACAGCCGAACGTGTTGGTCTTGATCAGCCAAAGATTTCGCACCTCAGGCGCGGGAGGCTTTCGGGCTTTTCTGCGGACCGTTTGTTCGCGATTCTGAATCGTCTAGGTCATAGCGTCGAGGTGCGGATCTCAGCTAAAGAGCGATCTCCCGAAGATACCCGTACTCGCGTCATGATAACCTAGTAGCTACGGTAGAATCGATGGCTGAGTCGAATCGATGAAAATTGCTCTAACCCAAGACCTCGAAGAATTCGTCAACGAGATAGTCAAAAGCGGAGACTATGCGTCCCCGGAAGCAGTGATTAGGGCTGCCCTGCTGTTGCTGAAAGCGCGTGAGGAACGGATTGAAGATCTGCGCGAGGAGATCCAGAAAGGCATCGACGATATAGAGCAGGGTCGGTTCATCACTCTTGATTCCGACGAGGAAGTCGATGCATTCTTCGAGGAGATCATTTCACGACGAACTCACAAACTTATACCCAAATCCATGAATCGTCACGATTGATTTCGGATGGCGGGGGTCGTCTTCGATCTTTTGTCTCAATGAAGAAACGTGCACGTCAACCGTTCGAGTCGTCGTCGCAGTATTGTAACCCCACACTTCATTCAACAACTCGTCTCGCGAGACTGTAGCTCCCGAATGCTCGATCAAGTAACGAAGCAGCTTGAACTCTCGTGCGCTCACGTTCACCGGTTTGTTGTTCCGAGTCACCAGCGTTCGACGAAAATCTACTCGAAGCGTACCGAATTGATGAACGTCTGATGAGCGGCCGCGATCCTTTGAAGATGAAGACGATGTGGATCTTCGAAGCAGCGCTTCGATTCGAGCGAGAAGCTCCATCATCGCGAATGGTTTTGTCAGATAGTCGTCGGCGCCCAGCTTCAGGCCGACTACTTTGTCTACAACCTGTCCGCGCGCTGTGAGCATGATGATCGGCGTTTCGACTCCTCTTCGGCGGAGGTCTCGGCACACGTCGAAGCCGTTCTTACGAGGCAGCATCACATCGAGAATGATTACGTCGAACCGTTCGTTGAGCCCCAGCGCCAGGCCGCGCTCGCCGTCTTCGGCTGTCGCGAACTCGTAGTTTTCGCTCGCAAGGCGTTGAGTGAGCGCCATTACCAGACCGGGCTCATCTTCTACGACTAGTATTCGATTCATAATCACGAATAAGCGCGCGTCTCGTCGCAAGCTATTCCTGACAATCGCTCGCCAGCCTCAGCGCCAAGGCGCAAAGAACGCGAAGGCTGCAAAGAATTCAATCTACATTAGGCGCGCGATCGTCATTACGCTCTCCACTGATCGCGGGAAGACTCAAGCTGAAAGTGCTGCCTTCGCCGGGGACGCTTGAAACACTGATAGTCCCCCCGTGAGCTTCGACGATGTTTTTAACGAGGCTCAGTCCGAGTCCGTTGCCGTGGACCTGCCCGGCCACGATGGCGCGCCCGCGATAAAACGGTTCGAAGATGTGAGGCAAATCGGAATCTGGAATGCCCATTCCGCGATCGGCAATTGTGATTTCGACGCGTCGAGTATGATCGCTCGCTTGAGTTTGTGCTTTGATGCCAATCCAGTTGCTCGCTCCGCCGTATTTCACAGCGTTGTCGATTATATTTCTAACCGCGCTTCCGAGCGCGACAGGATCTGCCATCACCTCAGGCAAATTCGATTCGATTTCCTTTTCAACGCACCAACCGTTTTGTGACTCAAGGATCGGATTTGCCGTCAGCGCCTGATCGATCAACTCATTCACATCGACCGGCTGAGGCTGGTATAGATTTTTTCCGCGAGACGCGCCGGCAAACTCGAGCACCTGTTCCACCATTCCCGCAAGTCTGCGGGTGTCGTTGCGAATGACTTCCCCGCACTGCTCGATCTGCTGCTTGTCGGTGATCAACCCGTCGGCGAGGTTTTCGCTGATCGCATGAATTACGGCAAGCGGCGTTCGAAACTCGTGAGACACTCCAGCTACGAAATCCATTTGCTTGCGCGCAAGCCGCTGTGCGCGACGGGAACTGATGATGATCACAACGAGGCTGATTGCTAATAAAGAAAGTATGCCGAAGCTGGCGATCAGATTTCTTCGTCGAGCTTGCGCCACCGCCGCGTCCAGTGAGCCGGCTCGATGGCTGATGACAATTTGCCAACGCGGTCCTCGCGTAAACTCAGTAGAGTTAGCGCCAAGGCTAAACAGGTTTATTGTGGCATCCCCTGCTTGCGGAGGCGATGGTACGGACTCGCGCGCGGCTTTTTCAGTCTTCTCTTCCTGCGGCGCGCGATACACGATAGCCATGTCGTAATCGAGTGAGCCGTCGACGGTGAAGCGTCGTTGAAACAATGTCGGCACTACTACCTGCTTAATGTAATCGATATCCAACTCGGCGATTGCCAAGGGCGCTCTCAGAAATTCATTAATCATCTCGGGCCCCAACCGTCTACGCGCTTCCTGATTGTTTGGCCCTTGAAGCGTTTCGAGCTCGACCGTGAATCGAACAACTGCTGGAATGCTTTCTACAGTGTAGCCGTGCTCAATGAGCGAGCCGAATTCTCGACTTGCGAATGGCCCCGGTTCTCTTCGCTCCCTCTCATCGCCTGAAGAAATGTGTGAGGGTTCGAAACGCGAGCGGATGTCCGAAAAACTCTCCGGCCAAGAAGTTGGCTTGAACTGCTTCGATGACTCGTCGAGTTGCAACAGATCGAAGTGTCCATCGCGGTCCACGTGCGTAAGAAATAATGCTTTGATCAAACCTGGATACGTGGCCGCGTTCTTCCATCGCGCATAGCGCTCAGCTAATTCGTCCCACGACTGGCTGCGAAGGCTGGCTGCGCTCATGCGAAGTCGCGAGCCTGCTTGATCGATTTCTTTATTGATCTCCTCCTCAAGTCCGCGAGCCTGATTCCTCAAGTTTGTTTGCATGGTCTGGCGTTCGGCGATGCTGATCTGGCCGAGCCATCGATATTGAAGAATCGCCAGCAATGCGAGCAGCGCTACAAGGACTCCGATCAGAATCACGGTCATCGATGGCTTGTAAAGATTCACGCGCATCGCGGTCTAATCTATCACAACTGATTTCTTACGAAGCGCGTTCGAAGGCGATTTTACAAACTTTTACAAACACTTTACCTCGATTGAACCACGTTTCTTACGAGCGCGGTTACTATCCGAGAGCAGACCGAAATTGCTCGGCCGGTGCACGCGCCGGCTACACGCTTAAGCCAGAAAGGGAGAGAGCACTATGAAAATCAGAACTACATCGACCGTTGTTTTTGTTTTGGGAATGCTGGTGCTTGCAACGGGTACCTATTTCAATGGGCAGACTGTTGCCGCAAACGATCGAGAGCGTTTCGAGTTCGGCTCGGAGATCGAACGCCCCTTCGGCGGGAAGACGGTGAAGGGCGCGCCGTTCTCGGCCCAAGTCAGCCTTGAGACTTCGCAGACGCTTGCCAACGGCGTTCACGTATCTCACAAGATGACCGGCGCGCTGTATCGCGACAGTGAAGGACGAACCAGGCAAGAGTTGCCGCGCGACGGCGCGCCTGAGATCGTGCTCATTAATGACACCGTCGCCGGTGTTCGTCTCAACCTGCACATGTTTCAGAAGACCGTGAACAAGTTCGACCTCAATGAGGCCCGATTGAATCGCGAGCTTGAGGCCCGAGCGCGCGCAAATCGCGAGGCCGAAGAGCGCGAACAAATGGAAAAGGCGAAGTCGATGAATGCGAGCAGCGCTCAACGCAGCGAGCCTCAACGCAAACTCGAGTCACTGGGCACGCAGAGTTTTGAGGGCGTGCAGGCGGAAGGTACGCGGTTCACGATCACGATTCCCGCCGGTGCTGAGGGCAATGACCAGCCATTCGACATAGTCAGCGAGCGATGGTACTCGCCCGAGCTGCAGGTAATGGTCATGGGCAAGCGCAGCGATCCAAGAAACGGCGAGATGACTTATCGGCTTACGAACATCAATCGCAGCGAGCCGGGAAGCTCATTTTTCGAGGCTCCGTCAGACTTCATCGTCTCCCAGCAAAAAGTTGAATTGCGAAAAAGAGAGAACTAGTCAGCGACCTTCACGAGGTTGAGCTCTTGGGATCAGCCCGGTCCCAAGAGCTTTTTTGTCCCTATCAACCAGCCTTGCGTTGCTCGCCTCGTCACGATATAGAATCGAAGAGACAGTTAAAGGACGCCTCTAGCTTCGCGTTGTTCGCATTCATCAGCAACTTCGGCGCAACTCGAGGATGCGCGATATGTTCAATGATTTTCTGCACGACCTTCGCTTCGGAGCTCGCATCTTTCTGCGAAATCCCGGATTCACTGTTGTCGTTGTAATCACACTTGCGTTAGGTATCGGAGCGAACACCGCAATCTTCAGCTTCGTCGATGCGGTGCTGGTCAGGCCGCTGCCATACAACCGGCCGGAGCAACTTGCAGTTGTGCTGTCAGCCGAGACCGGGAGAACAGGCCCATCGAAGCTGTTCGACAGTTACAGCGATTTCGAAGAATGGAAGAGGAACAGTAATAGCTTCGAGCAGCTCGAAGCCTGCACCTGGGCCCGGCCCGGCTCGACCTTAAAGTGGCAAGGTGCCGCTCAACGAGTTCTTGCGGTTCCGGTGAGTGCCGGCTTCTTTTCACTTCTCGGAAGCGCCGCATCGCAAGGCAGGACCTTCGATGAGAACGACTCGAACAATGGATGCGCCGTAGTCTTGAGCCATCGGTTTTGGCAGGGTCACCTCGCGGGCGCATCGGACGTCATCGGAGCGACTTTAACTCTCGACGACACGGCTTGCACTGTCATAGGAGTCATGCCTGAAGACTTCGAGTTCTATCCAAAACAAACTGACCTCTGGATGTTGATCACTTCCGACAGCACGTTTGCTCGAGCGCCATTGAATTCGCAGGTGATCGTCGTAGGCAGGCTGAAACCCGGTATAAGCAACAATGCCGCTCAAGCCGAACTCGCTACGCTTCATCAACACGTTGTCGATGCGGCGCCGTCGGGGAGTTGGCTGACTCGCGTAGAGCCCATCGTCGATCCCTTGCGCGACGACTTCACCTGGCTTGCGGGACGAAACCTCGATCGGAGTCTGTTGCTTTTGTTCGGCGCGGTCGGATTTATCCTGCTCATCGCTTGCATCAACGTCGCGAACTTACTCTTAGGACGAGGCTCGCAACGTCAAAAAGAACTGGCGATTCGAGCCGCGCTCGGTTGCGGTCGATCGCGACTCGTACGGCAGCTTCTTACTGAGAGCCTTTTGCTTTCGCTTTCGAGTGCGGCGCTTGGAGCATGCTTCGCAGTGGCAGGTGTACGTTATTTTCGAGCCGCGAATCCGGTTGAGCTTCCGCCGGGAACCGTCGTCGTCGTTAATATCCGCGCGCTCAGCTTTGCAGCATTGCTCGCACTCTTAACAACGCTGTTGTTCGGATTATTTCCGGCGTTGAAAGTTTCCGAACTGGACTTGAACGAAGTCCTGAAAGCATCGAGCCGAAGCATGACACGAGGAGCTCTCAGTCATCGGTTCGGAAAGCTACTTGTAATTTCAGAGGTAACTCTATCGATTGTTCTTCTTAGTGGAGCGAGCCTCCTGATTGAAAGCGCTGTCCGCCTGCGTTCATCCGATTTGGGCTTCAACACCCATCAGCTTTTGAGCGCGCGCGTCGACCTTCCAGAGAAAGATTATTCTAGCCCCCAACAACGTCTGACGTTTTACGATAGGTTGGCCTCTGCCATTGAATCGCTGCGGCGCGTTCAAGGAGTCGCAATGGCTTCAGGGTTTCCTCTCACCGCCTCTGGAAACAACGCGTTGGCCATATCAGGAAGAGATGCGCCGTCCACGGGCGGTATTGGCGACGTGACAATGGAATCCGTCAGCAATGATTATTTCAACGTGATGAATATTCCGCTTCTCGATGGCAGGACATTTGATTCCCAAGACCGCCAGACCACTCAACAAGTCGCAATCGTAAACGAAGCTCTAGTGCACGAGTACTTCCCTGACGAGAACGCAATCGGCAGACAAATAAAGCTTGGCGAGGCGAACGGAAACGCTCCCTGGCTTACGATTGTCGGCGTAGTGGGAAACGTAAAACGAACGATCGTCTACAAGGAAATGGATTTCATTGTTCCTGCATCGGTGTATCGGCCGGCCAGTCAATCGGCGGGCAATTCGATGGCGATCATGCTGCGAATGGATAACGGAGGGACGGCGGGGGGCAGCTTCCTTGAGAGAATCGTGTCGGGTTTAGACAGCAACGTACCCGTATCGGATATCAAGACAATGGACGAGCGAGTCTCTGACTTTCTGTCATATCCTCGTTTCCGCGCGGCGCTGCTCGGTCTCTTCGCCGCGGTCGCGCTTGCGCTTGCGGCAATTGGAATCTACGGAGTTCTTTCGCAATCGGTAGTGCAACGAACGCAGGAAATCGGAATTCGTGTTGCGCTTGGAGCCCAACATCGAGACGTTGTCGCCCTCGTGCTTCGACAAGGAATGACGTTGGCAATCTCAGGCGTATCGCTCGGCGTACTAGCGAGCTTACTGCTGATGCGACTGATCTCGAGTCTGCTTTACAACACAAGCCCAACCGATCCGATGACGCTCGTCATAAATTCAGCCGTGCTCGTCGGAGTTGCGCTGCTGGCCTGTTACATTCCGGCAAAACGCGCTACCACCGTCGACCCGATGGTAGCGCTCAGATGCGAGTAGCTCTCGCGGTTTTATACTATCGCAAAATCAAACTGCTCCTGGTGAAGGTTAGGGTCCGGCTCAATTGTAACCGGAGTTCCAAAGTGCGCTTCAATTTCTTCCATCACCTCGCGCTCCGTGGTGCGCAGCGACTCGGCTACGTGAGGCGATACTCGAAGCATAACGTCGCTTGCGCCGGACAACTGTCTTGACATCGCCTTTGCCTGCTCGAGTATTTCAAAGCACATTGTTTGAGCCGACTTAACCATGCCCGCTCCCTGGCAGTAAGGGCACGGAGTGCACAAGGTTCGCTCGAGCGATTGCTTCACTCGCTTACGAGTGATCGCGACCAAACCGAAATCGTTTATCGAAAGAATCTTCGACGGAGACCGGTCGTGCGATAGCTCCTGCTGCAAAGCCATCATCACTTTCTGGCGATTCTTGCGTTCTTCCATGTCGATCAGGTCGAGAACGATGATACCGCCCAAATCGCGCAGCCTTACCTGTCGCACGATTTCCTTAGCCGCCTCGAGATTGGTTCGCGTGATTGTGTCCTCGAGTTTGTCCGACTTGCCGACGAATTTGCCGGTATTCACATCGATCGCAACCAGCGCTTCGGTTTGATTGATTACAATGTAGCCGCCGGACTTCAACCAAACGCGAGGTCGAACCGCCTTGTCGACTTCGGCCTGCACGCCATATTTTTCAAGTATCGGCTGGCTGGCCGTGTATAACTTCACACGCTTCACGAGTTTCGGCTGAACGCGATTGACGAACTCGACTATTCGCGCGTACTCGACCTCGTTGTCGATGCGAATCGCCGTGAAGTCCTCCGACAGTTGATCGCGAAGGATTCGCTGAACAAGATCGAGATCGCGATGCACGAGCGCGGGAGCCTTGCCGCGCTCCGCCTTCTTTCGAATGTCAGCCCAAGTCCGAAGCAGGTATCGCATATCATCTGCAAGCTCCTGCTCCGAGTGCCCCGCGCACGCGGTCCGCGCGATGAAGCCGCCGGTGGCGCCTTCGCGATCGCGCAGCGTCGTGACAATTCTCTTCAACCTTATGCGCTCGGCATCGTTTGGAATCTTTCTCGACACGCCGACGTGATTCACAGTCGGCATGTAGACGATTAGTCTTCCCGGCAGCGCGATGTGAGAAGTGATGCGCGCGCCCTTCTTTGCGATCGGCTCTTTTGCGATTTGAACCAGGATTTCCTGACCTTCGTGCAGAAGGTCGCTGATCGTCGGCGGGCCGCCGCGCTCCGGTCGTCGAGCGGGTCCGAGATCAGGCCGGCGTTGATCCGGTCTTCGCGGGTCCCCTCTTCGATTATCCGGCCTTCGCGAATCGGGCCTGCGTTGCTGCGGGCGCTGACCCATTGGTCGATGATCAACCGCGCGTGTCTCGGCCTGTCGAACGTCCCCCGAGTTCCCGTCGCCCGGTTGCGCTTCAGTTGGCGCCTCGACTTGATTTGGCTCCGGTGACGCGACGCTGTCTTTGTTTTCCTGAGCTGCCTCAACGGTGTTTTCATCTTCGATGGGAGCGGTTGTCACTTCTTCTGGTGCTTCGGTGATCGCGGCTCCTGCGTCGGTGGGCGCCGGAGGCGGTTCGCGACGCCCGCCGCGACCGCGACGCCCTCGACCTCCGCGACGCACAGCAAATTCCGAACGAGGCGACCGCTGACGAACTTCCGCATCACGATCTTCCTCTGATGAAGAGTGTTCGGCTTTGTTTTCCAGGTCACCGTGAGAAGCCGTAGCATCTTCCGCGTGCGATTGGGCAGCACCCGCCGGTTCGACCGCATCGCCGGAGGATCCGGATTGAATGCGACCGTAGAGCCCGCGCACCACGTCGGAGATATGCCGGAATGGCGAAGCCTTGCTTTCATCGAACTGCTCGCCCTGTTCGGATTCCCGCGCCGGTTCGCTGGTGGCGCTCACAGCTTGCTCACGCGCTGCCGCTTCGGCGCTTTCATCGACGACGCGTTGAAAAGATGAGCCGCTGTCATCCAATGAACCCAGACTCCCCACGCGCCATTCGGGTTCGGGCTCAGGCTGAAATGTGGGCGTCTCGAATTCAGCCGTGTGAATCTCTTCAAAGATCTTTTCCTGAACAAGCGCATCCTTCAAGAGCTCGCCGGCGTCCTGCGCGATGTCTTCATCCGTGACTCGTTCGAACTGCGAACCAGTGTCTTCAATCTGCGCTTGCTCATCACGACGAGCGCGGCTTGATGCGGCTCTCGAAGTCGTTTTTCGAGTCGTGCTCTTTGCCGGCTTGTCTTCAGCTTTCGCGGATTTCTTTTTAGGCTCGGCGGCTCTTCTTCCGCGACCGCGCTTCGGTTTAGTCTCAGGCTCGACGGCTTCGGCATCCATAGGCTGCGGTGCGGCCTGGACGGCGACGCGTTCTCCGGCATCGCTTGGCAGCTCATCGTCCGTGATGCGCTGGACCGGAAACGACTCGGCGGCAGGTTGCGACGTGCCTGATGCCTGCGCCTGGATCTCCTCTTCAGACGGCGGCGGAGGTATTACGCTTTCATCCGCGATTTCAGCCAACTGCTCGACCGCGTCTTCGAAGCGCACAGGTCTCTCTGCAGGATGTTCTTCCATCGACGGCGCCGGTCCGGGCCTGTTGAGTTGACCTGCAGGCTCAGGTCTGGGCCGTTCGCCTCGCCTCGATCGATCGTCAACACGAGGCGGAGGTCGATGTTCGTCTCCAACTTCGCGGAAGTCGATCTCCTCCTCTTCTTCCATGAATTCGGTAAAGTCCGAGACATAGAGGAACGCATCGCGTTCCAAACCTATGTCGACGAACGCCGACTGCATTCCGGGCAACACCTTCATCACCCGGCCCTTGTACAGATTTCCGACGACGCCTTGATTCTCGTCTCGGCGTTCGACATAAAACTCAGTCACCACGCCATCTTCAAGCATCGCGACTTTCTTTTCGTGCACGTTTGCACTAATGATCAATTCTTTTGTCATGCATTCTCCCAATGCCGGCTGATGCGCGAATCAGGTAAGCGAGTGGTATGACTTGTGAAGGACCGAAAAGTTCGGTTCAGATAGCAGAAATGGCTTCGAGCAGATGAACTGATTTCAAGTCTTTGAGCGTCGCCGCGTTATTCCGCCGCAAGCTCGAGCTCACTGGCGAGATCGCCGCATGATCCGGCAATCTCATGGATTCGATTGTCTGCAATTCGATCTCTGCTGATCCATCCTCAAATAATTGAGGCTGCTTATCTCGCTATTCACGAGTGTCGTTTACGCGTTGAACGCGAGAAAGCAAAAGTCAAAGCTTACCCGTGCCGTTAAAACAGCGCGACATAACCTTTCTAATTTCTATGAGTGACCGCTGGTCACTCTCTTCTTGTCTCCCTGCTCGCTCATAAGAGCGGCGGCGATCGGAATCCACTCCGGACCGCCCGTTTGATCTTCGGAATACAACCGCAAGCGTCTCACGCGGGAGCTGAGAGAAGTTTTCTCAGCCTCCGTCAAGCCAAACACTGCGGCGACGACCTCGACAGGCTTCACGCCGCCGTTGGGCGACACTTCAGTCACAATAATGAGCCTGCTCAGGTCCTCCGTTACGCTCAGACGCTTTGTAAAGCGTCTCACATCTACCTGCTGTCTCTTGTCTTTTCGCACTCGCTCGATCACGCAGGTCTCGAGAGCCATGAAGTTCTCGATCAACTCGCGATGTATATCGCCCGAGTGTAGATCGGCGCTTCTTCTTCGAATAGCGGCTTCAATTTCCGGGGCGTCGAGCTTCACCGAATACTCCGCACGGTTGACCTCTTTGATCAGCGACTGCGATCCGGCCGGTCGCCGCAAAAGCGACTTGAAGCTCAAACCGGGGGGCAAGACTGGATTGATTCGGTCGAGAAATTCCCGCTCTTCAAGCTTATCAGGAGAATCAAAATCAATTAACTCGTTACAACCTGCGGTGCCAACTCCGAGCGCCGGTCCATATTGAATCAACGGCATCGGATGATAACCAAGGCTATAACCAATCCTGATCTTCGCACGTCTGAACGCGCGAGGCAACGCCCGTGTGAGATCGAGATGCGACAGGTATTTCGCCTGTTCGCCCTTCTCGAATGTCGCACGATAGCGGAACAGAGAGTTCGGGGTTCGGAGTTCGGAGTTCGGAGCCGAGATTCCTGACACTGCGCTTCGACTTCCAGACTCAAGTTGCACAAGGGTCATACCGCCGACACCAGACTCCAGACCCCGAACACCATACAGCGCTGCGATCCGCTCTTCGTAAGTACGAACTTCTTTATGCATCTCAAAAGCCTGATCGAGATGTTCGCGCGATCGGGTTAGGTCGCACTCAAGTCCGCACGCATAACACAATAACGGTTGTGATGATACTCGTTCGAATTCTTTGTTTGATGGAGCGATAGCCGTTGGGCGCCCATCGATGATCATCACCGGCAACTCGCACGGAGGTGAAATTTTTGCCTTGATGCCTTTGGTGTATTCTCGCGCGTTGAACTCGCGCTTGACCAGCGTGTCTATGTGATCCCACGGAAGCTGAACCAATGGCGCGGCCGGCTTGTCGAATTCGCGAACAGGAAATTCCTGAAGGTACGGCGCGACGTCGATCCCTTCCAGCCTGAATGCTTCCATCCACTTTTGGAAATCGAAGTGTTCGGACCATCCGTCAAATCGGCAGCCCATCCTCCACGCTCGTTCGATCACCTTGCAGAGGTTTCGATCGCCTCGCGAGATTATTCCTTCGAGCAGCGAAGTCTCGGCGTGATGTACTTTCACGTCTATGCGATAGCGGCGGCCAAGGTCTTTCAGCATTCGTTGCTTCCGCTTGATCGAATCGATGTCCTCCTGGCGGCACCACTGAAAAGGCGTGTGCGGCTTTGGCACGAAGTATGAAGCGGAGCAGGTCGCCTTTACGTTCTTGTTGTACTTGTTTTTGCCAAGCTCGCGAACTTTTCTTCCGAGCTCAGCGATGCCTTGCACGTCTTCATCCGTCTCGGTCGGCAGTCCGATCATGAAATACATCTTCATCGCGGACCAGCCTTCCTCAAAAGCGACCGAGCACGAGTTCATAACATCTGCTTCCGTTATGTTCTTGTTGATTACATCCCGCATTCGCTGAGTGCCCGCCTCTGGAGCAATCGTGAAGCCAGTCTTACGCACGCGAGCGATCTCGCGAGCCAGCGATTCGGTGACGCCCGACGCGCGAAGCGATGAAACCGAGAAGCTCACGTTGCGACGTTCGAGCTCCTGACCGAGCATCTTAACGAGCGGCTCGAGGCATGTGTAGTCCGCCGTCGAAAGCGAAGTCAGGCTCGTCTCGTCGTACCCGCCCTTTTCAATCCCGTCGATGATCGTATCGACGATTTGCTTCGGATCGCGCTCGCGCACCGGTCTGTAAATCGTGCCCGCCTGGCAGAATCGGCATCCGTCGACACATCCGCGAGCAATTTCGATCGCGACGCGATCGTGCACCGCTTCCACAGCCGGCACTGGCGAATCTGAAGGGAACGGATATTGATTGATGTCTTCTACAACGCGTCGTCGAATCGGATACGGCAGGTCGGGATCATCAGGTTTATCGACAATCAACAACCCGTGATGCGGGCTCGTCGAAGTGCGATACAAAGACGGCACATACATTCCTTCGATGCGAGCAAGCTCATAAAGAAGCTGCCGGCGAGTCAGATCAAGACTGGAGTCACGCAACTCCATGTAGCGAGCGACCATTTCGGGAAACGCTTCTTCACCGTCGCCAATCACGAAGACATCTATGAAGTCCGCGACCGGCTCGCATGAATAGACCGTCGGCCCTCCCGCTATCACCAAGGGGTCATCGAGCGCGCGCTCGGAGGTGCGAATAGGAATGCCGCCAAGATCGAGCATCGTCAGCACGTTCGTATAAGTCATCTCGTACTGAAGCGAGAAACCTACGACGTCGAATTTGCAAAGAGGAGTGTAACTTTCGAGCGAGAGAAGAGGTATGACTCGCTCGCGAAGCCTGGCTTCCATATCGGGCCACGGCGCATAGACTCGCTCGGCCGCCCAGCCTTCGTGCTTGTTCAGAAGGCTGTAGAGTATTTTGAGACCGAGATGGCTCATCCCAATTTCGTATGTGTCAGGAAAACACAACGCGATGCGAGTGTGAACCTCGTCGGGTGATTTAAGGATAGAGTTCCACTCGCCGCCCACGTAGCGCGCGGGCTTCTCGACAAGAGGAAGAATTGAGTCCAATGCTTCGCGATAGTTCATTGGAGGTTGAATCACAAAATATCTTTCATGCTGAGAACAAAGCCAGGCAACAGCGGCTCGCAGGAAATGTCTTGCGGGCCACTTAAGCACTCTGCCGCTTGATCTGGGCGATAAACATAAACGTGTTTTGCCTTCGGATCGATCAACAATCCCAACTGCGCGCCGTTCTCAATATACTCGGACATTTTCTCCTGTAGGAACGACAAAGTGTCCGAGGGTGAACTAAGCTCAACGACGAAATCCGGACATAGTGGAACAAAGGCCTCTCGTTCTTGTTCGGTCAGTGCATCCCATCGTTCATTGCTGATCCACGCAGCATCGGGTGATCTCTTGGCGCCGTTGGGCAAGTCGAACATAGTGGATGAATCGAAGCTCACTCCGGTTGCGTCCTTCTCCGCCCACACTGTGAGCCGCGCTATAATCTTCGAGTTGCGCGATCCCGTGGTTCCGCCAGCAGGGGCCCTAATTATCAGCTCTCCTTCAGCCGTAAGCTCGAGGCGCAGGTCTTCGTTGTCCCGACAAAGCTGATAAAACTGCTCACCGTTCAATCTTACAGAATGAAGTTCTAAAGCAACGGCGAAAGTCCGTTCTTGTTCTAAAACCTGTCTTGTCACGAGACCACCTTCTTTAACCAGTTAACGGGCTAATTCACGAACCTTCTCATCCGCACGCTCAACGCGAGCCCTACCCCGATGAACACCGCCATCACTGCAGTGCCTCCGTAGCTCATCAGCGGAAGCGGGATTCCCATAATCGGCATTATCGCGACCACCATTCCAAGATTACACAAGATGTGAAACGTAATTAATCCCACGAAGCCCATCACCATCATCGAACCTGCACGGTCGCGAGAAGATTTAGCCACCGCGATCATTCGCCAGATAAGCAACAGGTACAGCACCATCATGAATAGTATGCCGACCAGTCCGGTTTCCTCGGCGACGACGGCGCCGATGAAGTCTGTCCACGCGAACGGCAGGAATCCCAGCTTCCCTTGCGTGCCGTGCCCGATTCCCTTGCCCAGCACGCCGCCAGATCCAACCGCGATCACTGATTGAATCGTCTGGTAACCGAATCCTCGCGGATCCGCTTCTTCAGGATGAATGATTACATTGATTCTTTCGATCTGATAACGCTTGAGGTGCGGAAATACGACGACTAGTCCTACGACCAATGCCACGGCTCCAGCCGCGAGCAACAACTTGCGCATCCCGCCCAGGAAATAAAAAGTCGCGAGAATCGCTCCGAACGTGAGCGTCGTGCCGGTATCGTGTTCCGCGTAGACCAGAATGATTGGGGGCAGAACAATCGCCGCCATGATCAGAATGTCTCTGATCGAAAGCGAAGCCTGGCGCACGTGCGCCAGATGTCGCGCAAGCATCAGGATGGTTGCCGCTTTGGCAAACTCACTGGGCTGCAAGCTGAATCCTGCCACTCGCAACCAGGCCTTGTTGCCGTTTATCTGAGTTCCGGCAATCAGCACAAGGACCAACAGCATCAAAACCGCCGCGTAAAAGAAGGGAGCGACATTTAACACGATCTTTCGATAGTCGGTAAACATTATCCCGACTGCAATGGCTACACCGATTCCCAGCGAGATCACCTGCTTCTTTACGAAACCCGAGTCAGGCGCGCTGCTGCTGATTGCCAGACACCCAAACGCGGTCAATGCGATGGGCGCAAACAAAAGCAACCAATCAACGTCCTTCAGTTTTCTTGTGTTGAGATCAACCATTGCGTTCCAACGCTTGCACGCGCATCAAACTCGACACGCAGCCTTAATCGCCGGGCTTCACTGAACTACAGGCCGTCGTTTTCGATCGGCAGCCGGGCCGGTCTGCGACGCCTCCATCTTAGCTTGCGTATTCATAGCTACCAACTCAGGCAAGATGGGACGGCCAAACTTTTTGGAGAAGTACTCCGCTTCAATGAACTTTACCTTGGGCGCCGATGCTTGAGCGCCCCAGCCACCGTGCTCGGTTATCGCGACCACACCGATCTCAGGCTTCTCACTAGTATGCATTGGAGCGAAGCTTATGAACCATGAGTGATCCTTATGTTCTTTGCCCCGGACCTTCTCTTTGGCGATCACTTGCGCGGTGCCGGTCTTGCCCCCGGCATTTATCTCGCGCGGAAAACCAACGCCGCCGGCGGTGCCGCCTTCATTGATCACTCCCCACATTCCGTAAGTCACTATATCGATCGTAACCGGTGACAGGGTCAGTTCCGTTGGTTTGTTGTCGTAATACTTCACTGGCGCGAGTTGTGTTTCTTTCGCTTCTTTAAATAAGTGCGGTACAAAAAACTCTCCGCCCATCACGATGCCCGCCTCGGCCCGAATCAGTTGAAGCGGCGGGACCGCCACCGAACCCTGACCAAACGAAGCAAGCACAGTATCGAAATCCTTCCACACCGGATCGCGCGGGTTGACTCGTTTCTTCCATTCCCGGCTGGGGATGATGCCTCTTACTTCCCCCGGCAGGTCAATCCCGGTTCGCTGGCCCATCCCGAAGCGTGTCACCCAGTCGTGAATCATGTCCACGCCCATTTTGAGTCCAAGCCGGAAAAAGTATCCGTCACAAGAGTGAACAATAGCGCCATGAATATCGAGCGCTCCGTGATTGCCGGCGCTATCGTGCACAAAGCGATTGCCTACTTGTATGCCGCCGCCGCACACTATTCTGGAATTCTTCGGTGTGATGATTCCCTCTTCGAGCCCGGCGGTCGCCATCAGAATCTTCCAGGTCGATCCTGTTGGATACATGCCCTGAATGGCCTTGTTCAACATCGGATGCGACGGATCGTTTACGATAGCGTTGACCTCTTTGCGGCTCTCACTCGAGACTACGTTGCGAGCAAAAACATTCGGATCAAAGCTCGGAACGGATACCATCGCGAGTATTTCTCCATTTCGAGGATCCATCGCGACGGCGGCGCCGGTGTCGTTCTTGGAGTAGAATTGTTCCTCGGCAACTCGCTGAACATCGAGATCAAGCGTCGTGACAATGTCCTGCCCCTTGATTGGTTCAATAATTTCCAGATCGGATATTGGGCGGCCCCGGCTGTCGACTATAACTCGGCGCACCCCGTCTTTCCCGCGAAGGAGCTTGTCATACACCGCCTCGATCCCGCCTTGACCGATGATGTCACCTGCTTTGTATCCGGCTTCTTTGAACTCCGGATTCTCGAGCTGTTTGGGATTGACCTGACCGATATAACCGAGGACGTGAGCGGCGAGTTTTCCATACTTGTAAATCCTTTGCGGCTGAGTTTCGCCTCTTATCTCGGGATGCTCGAGCTCGTGTGCGGCGACCCACGCGCGATCGGCCTTCGAAGCGTTTTGTTTCACGAGTATCGGCTGAGATTTCGGTCGCAGAGGATCGTTGAGTTGGACCATCAGCTCGCCGCGATCGACGTCAAGGTTCTGCACAAGCGCGTTGAGAGTGTCTTCCTTGTTTGTAATGTCTTCCGGCGTCACTACTATGTTGAAAGCCGGCGTGTTGTCGACGAGTACGTTTCCGTTTTGGTCAAGAATTTGACCGCGCGGCGCCGGTATTGGGATCTCCCGAATCCTGTTGTTCTCGGCGCGTGCTTGATAATCCTCGTGACGAGCCACCTGAAGAATGTAGAAGCGAATGCCAAGGGCAATGAAAACCACCAGCACGAGGTACTGAATTACGTAGACTCGCAATTCAAGATTGAAGCCTTCGTCGCGAAGATTGGTACTACTCATAAAATCTCTTCTTTATCGCCATCCGTCGCGCAGCCGCCTGCTCGGAGAAGAATCGGTCGAGCGCAAGGAACACTGGAATCGACGCCACGGAATCGCCCAGCGCCTTCCAGCCAATCGTGACGCCGAACTCCGACCAGGTTGACACAAGCGATTGTTCGAGCATCTGATGAAGACCTACGAACAATGCGGTGTTTGCCGCCGACGCTACTGCTACCACCGACAACCTCGCAAGCGGATTCTCCAGCGAAAGTCTGACACTTGCCATGCCTACAACATAGCCTATCAGCGTCTTGGAAAATCCTCCAACGCCGAGTATGCCTCCCTCGACTGCGTCGCCTCCCACGCCCGCTATCATACCGGTCACCATGCCCAGAACCGGCTCGCGCTGCAACGCGAAGTACACGGTTATGACAAGCGGAAGATCGATGTACCGGAAGAATCCGAAGTACTTTGAAAGAAGCATCTGGAGCAAGAGCGCGAAGACTATGGTGAGAGCAATTTTGAAGGTCTGCACTCTTCGGGCTACCTCAACGGTGAAACGTGATGCGTGAAACGTGAGCCGGAAATCGCGATAACGGGCACCGTTCACACATCAGGTTTCATTTTGCTTCATCGATTTTCAAATCCTTCAGTTCGACCAGCAATACGAACACGTGTTCGACACGGTCAACGGGGGCTGCCGGCTTGATGATGATTCGATGCCACGGCGCATTTGGATCAGCTTCGATACTTTCAACCGTTCCTATCATCAGGCCCTTGGGATAGATCCTATCGAGACCGGTGGTCACAACTGGTTCACCAACGACCACATTCTCGCTTGTTGAAATGTTCTTGAGCTCACATCGATTGTTGTCGAGCCCGCGTACTTCTCCCATCGCGCGCGAGTTCTGAAGCATCGCGCCAAGTCCGGCGTGTTTGTCTGTGATCACCTGCACCATTGAGAAGTTCGGTCCCAGTGAAATGACTCTGCCAACAACTCCTCCGGCAGTAGCAACGGGCATATCTCGCTTGATTCCGTCCAGCGTTCCGCGGTCTATCGTTAGCCGCCTGAACCACAAGTTCGCATCGCGCGAAAAAACATTTGCAGCAATCTCGTGGTACTGAGGGCGTGTGGGCAGGGCGAGCTGTGCGCGCATAGCATTCAGCTCGGCCTCTTTCTCGACCGCTTCATTCCGCTCCGCGGTCAGCTGATCGATTTGCTCATGCAGTGTGACGTTTTCTTCTCGCGCGTGTCTGTTCGCAGTGTAGCTCGCAAAGGTGTCGCGCACTGATGAAAACACGTAGTCCGCGCCGCGAACGACTGGCGAGAAGGCTGCAACGAGCCAAACGCGTAGAAAGGATTGCTCGCTGTCGGGATGCCTCGCGTTCGTCGACATCAATACGACTTGTGAGAGCAATAGGACGGCCAGTATCCACGGAGCCTTTCGCTGTGCGGTATTGGCACTCATAGGAGTGGCAGTTGGCGGTCGGAGGGTTGGGGGTTAGACCAACCCCTATCCCCCATTACCCATCCCCTGTTTCAAAGTCCGTGGTGGAGCATAGTATTTTCCCAGCTTACGCGGCTGAGAAGATCGAAATCGGCAAGCATCTTTCCGGTCCCGAGCGCGACCGAAGAAAGGGGGTTTTCGGCCAGAGATACCGGGACTCCGGTCTCGTGCATCAACCGTTTGTCTATTCCCTTGAGCAAGGCGCCGCCGCCCGTAAGCACTATGCCTCGCTCGGCGATGTCCGCTGAGAGCTCAGGAGGGGTTCGCTCTAAAGCGACACGAACGGCGTTGACTATTGTGGAAATGGGGTCGGCCAGCGCCTCGCGCACCTCTTCGTCCGTGATTGCGATCGTGCGAGGAACTCCCTCGATCAAGTTGCGACCCTTGATCTCCATCTGCATTGGCTCCTCGCAAGGCCAAGCCGAGCCCAGCTCTATCTTGACCGATTCAGCAGTGCGCTCCCCGATCAGAAGATTATATTTTCGCTTTATATACTGAATTATTGCTTCATCCAATTCGTTCCCGGCAACTCGAACCGCTCTCGAGTAGACAATTCCCGATAGAGATATCACTGCAATGTCCGTAGTTCCACCGCCGATATCGACAATCATGTTCCCGTAGGGCTCGGTAATCGGGAGGCCGGCTCCAATGGCGGCGGCCATCGCTTCGGCGACCAGATACACCTTTGAAGCCTTCGCGCGGTAAGCCGCGTCCTCGACCGCGCGGCGTTCTACTTGAGTAATTTCGCCCGGCACTCCAATAACAACTCGAGGCGAAACCCACGAGCGTCCGTTGTGCGCCTTCCGGATAAAGTGCTGGAGCATTTTCTCGGTAACCTCGAAGTCCGCAATCACTCCGTCCTTCATTGGGCGAATAGCGATGATGTTTCCCGGTGTGCGGCCCAGCATCTCTTTTGCTTCTTTCCCGACGGCTTCCACTTTGTTAGTCACCTTGTTGATCGCGACGATAGAAGGCTCGCTGACAACGATTCCTCTTCCCTTGGCGAATACCAGCGTGTTTGCAGTGCCAAGGTCTATTGCGAGGTCGCTGGAAAAAGGATTGAATAGATTTCGCATTCTCATTAGTTAGATCTTCTTTTACAACAACTCTTAATTACAATTGCCGCCCTTCGCGTCCAGCTTAACGAGGCTCACCTTCGAGCCGCAAAGTTGCTACCCGTTCGTCACCCAACGCTCGACAATGTTCCCACGAGCCTGCGTGCTGCTGCAGAGCAAGAAAGATTGAGAAGGGAGAAAGATGCACTTGGCGGAAAGCCGAGGCGGTAGAACAAATCAAAGACTCGCTTTAAGGAAATCAGTGACGACCGGCACCCTTCACGCAAACCGTCAATTCCCGGGCCGCCATCAAGTTTCTGCTGCTCGCTTCAGCGCCCGTTCAGTCAACTCCCGCTCCGCTAAATCTTTTGAAGACTTAATCTAGCACTTAGACTCATGCCACGCAAGAACCTTTTGAAAAAAGCGCGAAGAAAACATTGAAAACCATGCAGCTCCGCCTGTACTGCGCATACCCACCGCATCCAAACCGGGCCGATTCGAGCCGATTATTGGCTTCCCCGCGGTGCCGTGTTAAGATTTCAGCACTCAAAGCGAGGCAAAACTATGACACTTACAAATGCAATCATCCCCCTCGCTATTCGAAGGAACCTCTTCGCGGACTGAGTCTCACAAACGAATATCAGAATCAGACAGCGGACGAATGTCCGGCTTGATTTTGTATCATCTATTACGCCGTTCGTTGGAGACAAGCAATGCAAACTACAACAAAAGTTACAAAACTACCCGAGATCAAGACCTCGCTTCCTGGCCCGAAGGCGACAGAGATGCTCGCTCGTGATGCGAAATACATTTCTCCAAGCTACACGCGAAGCTATCCTCTCGTAGTCGAACGTGGCTACGGCGCGATCATTGAAGACGTCGATGGCAATACGTTTCTCGATTTTAATGCAGGAGTCGCCGTTGCGGCGCTCGGTCATGCGCATCCTGAGATCGCCGAAGTCATAGCGAAGCAAGCGAGTGAGTTCGTTCACATATCAGGCACCGACTATTACTACCCGCATCAAACGGCGCTTGCTGAAAAGCTCGCGCAGGTGACGCCGGGCGACTTCGCAAAGAAGGTTCACTATGGCAACTCCGGAGCAGAAGCGATGGAGGCCGCGCTCAAAGCTGCGATCTATGCGACCGGCCGCGATAAGTTCATCGCGTTCCGCGGTGCGTTCCACGGCCGAACATTTGGGACGTTGTCGCTAACCGCCTCGAGAGCTGCGCAACGACGTGGCTTCGGCCCTCAAGCGCTGGACGTGACCCACGTTCCTTACGCGAATCCCATTCGCTTTCCGCTGGAGCGGCGCGACGGCGAGAGCGTCGGTCAGCGTATTGCTCGTTACATTGAGCAGACGATCTTCAAGACGACTGTAGCGCCCGAAGACTGTGCCGCTATCGTTGTTGAACCTGTTCAGGGCGAAGGTGGCTACGTCGTTCCCACCTCCGACTTTCTTCCCGAGCTTCGGCGAATCTGTGATGAACATGGAATCGTGCTGATCGTCGATGAAGTGCAATCCGGAATGGGCCGTACCGGGAAGCTCTGGGCGATTGAACACTTTGGAGTTGTCCCCGATATTATGTGCATGGCGAAGGCGATCGGAGGCGGCCTCCCTCTCGGTGTCACGATCGCTCGAGAAGAACTTATGCGCTGGCACGTAGGCGCTCACGCTTCAACATTCGGCGGGAATCCCGTAGCGATTGCAGCGGCAATGAAGACCTTTGAGATTCTCGAAAACGGGGTGATGAAAAATGCCGTCGATATGGGCGCGTACATGATGGACCGCCTTCGCGAGCTCCAAAAGAAGCACGAGGTGATCGCTCAAGTTCGCGGTTTAGGTTTGATGATCGGAGTCGAAATCGCTCACGACCGCGACGCTACTGAACCGTGGCCGGAGTTGCGCGACAAGATCGTTGTTGACTGCTTCAAGCGCGGGCTTGTGATTCAGGGAGCTGGAGAATCGGCAGTTCGATTCTCGCCGCCTTTGATAATCGATCGCGAGCAGGTGGACTTCGCAGTGGACACGTTTGACGATGTAATCGGTTCGGCGTACCAGGCTCGAGTCTCCTAGGAGAGCGTGCTCACCGAAGATAAAGGAAACTAAAAGGGACGGTCATTTTTCTTAAGGCGCAATAGAGCTTTGCCTAAACGTTCCATTGGTGTAATATTCGCGACAGTTGCATTGCTCTGAGGTGTGAGCTATGAACCCCAAAGTTCGTGTTGCGATTTCTTTCATTGAGGTTAACCTTCACCGTGATATCTATATCGCTGAGCCGTCTCTGTTAGTTGGGCTTTCTGCGTCGCGGTTTTCTCATCTCTTCAAAGGCGAAGTGGGAATAGGTTTAGTCAGTATCTGAAGAGGGCTAGATTGGGAAAGGGTGGAAAACTTCTCGAAGAGTCCTCTCTGCCGGTGAAATTGATCGCGCTTGGAGTGCTCGGGCGATAGAATGTAGGTTTGAACACCTCCGAGAGTCGGACGCCCGTGATGGCCGTCACCGTTCAGTGTGATGGCCATCATGATTCGTACGATTTCTAATGACAACCATCCTTAATCGTGATAGAAGCTACATGGCTTCCATGGATCTCGTATTTAAAGGACAACTCTTGAGTTCTGCAAGCCTCCACGGAGGACGGTCTGGAAAGGCGGGAGTATTGCCTAGCAAACAGCAGATTTCTGTAGTTGTTTCTTCTTGCATCTTGGAATGTGCTTGAAGATACTTCGCAACGAGATTTCGATTCGCAACCGTGGGGAGACCCTGCGGTCTCAGCACCTTTGAGGGCACACGAGGAGCAATAATGGATTCCCTAACCAGCTTGTCGACTAAGCAGCGCTTGTTCGTTGTGTCGAGTGTCGTTCTGGGTACTGTTCTCTTGAGCAGCGCCCTACTGTCTCCAGCCAGAGCACGAAGACAGAAAGAAATCAGCTTGCCGATCGTGAAGAACGAAACCAAATGCCTTCAGTTTGTTAGCTTGGAAAAGATCGGACCCCGGTTTGTGACGCGGATGCAAAACACTTGCAACAGGGCGATCACTGCGTATGTAATGGCTGTCTGTGACGCTCCGGAGTCGGCGACAGATTACAGCATTGGCCCCGATTCGATCGAGCCGGGGAAGATTGTCGAAATAACTACTCCGCTTCGGGCATTTTCCGACAAGTGTACCTCTCAGGCAGCGCAGCCAAGCCTTACGATGCTCGCTGTAGTCTTCGATGACAGATCGACCGAGGGCGACTACGGATGGGCGAAGAGTATTCTGGACGACCGGCGTGGTCACAAAATACAACTCAAACGTATCAATCGCCTGCTAAGGGAGGCGGCGCAGTGGTCCGATAGGGATACGCCCGCTGCGATTGAAAGGCTTAGGAACGAGATTTCCTCCCTTCCGGTCGATGAAGCCGAGCCTCCAGCGGTCCGAGGCGGACTCTCTGCCGCGAAGCAAAGGGTTCTGTTCTTTCTCGCAGAACTTGAGCAATGGCATCAGAGCACTATGCGTTCCGCATCAGAAGGCATTCAGCTTCGAGCGGAGTTCGCCGGAGTCACTCGTATCCAGGAAGGCATTGCGAGGCTCGCGAGCCTCAATGAGAAGTGGATCTCCAAGTACTAGCACTTTCTGACCAGTAAGAGCGATCCAAAGGAGACGGCATGACACCAAAGAGGCAGGTCGTCCTGGTTGCAGCCGCGACATTTCTTGTCATTAGCGTCGTGAACGTGCTTAGCGTATGTACTGCAACCTACCGGTCGAATGGGCGGACGATGATAGCTTTGCGGGTTCTACTGATTGTACCCAGTATAGCATTCCAGCGGATAATCTTGGTCGGCCAGGTGTCTTCGGACAGGTGTCCAAGGAAGCTGACGAAACATAACAGCAAGTTTCTCTAGCAAGCAGCACATTTCTCCAGTCGTTTTTTCTTGACCCGAGAATCGTTAAGCTAGATACTTCGTTAAGGTATTCCCGTGGAGCTTTTACTACCTAGCACGTTTGGAAGAATTCCGCACAGATTGCTGGTATGGGGGCTGCTATGAACGTAAGTAAAGTTTACTCATTAGGGGTTTTCATCGCTGTTTGTGCCGTCATAGCTTTGTCGTCTTTCAACTCGGGTGTCTTGACAGCGAGCGCCTCCAAGAACCAGATTAATTTCCCAGTCAAGAATCTGGTTACAAATCTAACAATTGTAGACATAAGGGTGCACCGAGATTTGGTCGTTCTGTCACTGAGAAACGACTACCACGAAAACATAACTGCTCTTGCGGTTTCGTCTTCAGGCATTACTACCAGAACTGAAATGATCGGTACAGACGGCGTACTTGCTCCGGGAGCCGTAAAGACCAAGTCATACGAGCTGCCTTCACCGTCTTCGCCCGAATACGCCATCACTGTTCAAGCTGCGGTGTTCGAGGACAATACCGCCGACGGTAGCCCAGAGGTTATTAAACAAATCTTCGATGCGCGCTCAGGTGAAAAACAGCAGATAGACCGTATCCTTCCGATATTGCAGGACTCCGTGGATGTTTTGAGTGTAACCTCAAAGCAGAAGTGGCAACTGATTAGGTCTAAAATCGCCCGACTTCCTAACCTTGAAGACGGAAAGTCATTTGAGTTCCGAACTGGGCTTTCGAATGCAAAAAACCTAGCGATACTTAAGATTAATGACCTTGAGCGACTTCAACGAGAACGCGGCAATGATACCGCCCGGCAAGAATGGAGCAACATTACTGAGCGTTACGGGCTAAGAAGCGCAATCCTAAGGGAGCGCTCATTGGAGCTTAAGCAGAAAGACCGTCAATGAAGAAACAGATCTTAATCTCGTGCTTTGTGGTGGTTGTGTTGTTGGTGTCGAATTGGTACGTAACCCAAGCACAGCAGGACTGCGCACCGCCTGGAACGGTCTATCGCGAGGGGTGCCCACGTGAGGTACTCGTTAGCTCAAGTTGCCAGGGTTGTGATCCTTCGATGAGCCTTCGGAGAAGTGCGACGTCTATAAGAGCGAAACCAAAAACATCGAATGGGCGAACCAAACCCAGCAGATTCAGTGGGCAAGCAAGAGAGGTCAGTCAGGTGTTGAATGGACGTGTGATTTTCCGGCTGATAGTAGCGAAACTGACTGTTGGCCTAAGTTCCTGCCACCGGTCGTTAGCTCAACCTCTTGGTCCCAGACAGTCATTGAGCAAACAGTTTCATGTCCTATGTTCTGTTATGATCAGCCTTTCGGTCCTTATCAGTCTTGTCGTTCATGCACCGATGCCGATCAAGATACCAAGTCTTCATCAGGAACCTGCTCAAGCGGCGGAGGGTCAGGCTGTTTTGATGCTCCCACGGATTGCCCGTGCCGGCTGAATATAGTGACTTGTGAGTGTTACGACCCTTGCGACTACACTCCCATATTAATTGATGTGCTTGGCAACGGCTTTGATCTCAGTGGCGCGGCGCAGGGTGTCAACTTTGATCTTAATGATAATGGAGTTACTGAGCGCGTTGGTTGGACTGCCGCGGGCTCAGATGATGCCTTCCTGGCTCTCGACCGAAACGGCAACGGCAAGATAGACAATGGCTCGGAGTTGTTCGGTAACTTCACACCTCAGCCGCCATCGGCACATCCCAATGGCTTCCTGGCGCTCGCTGAATACGATAAACCGGCCAATGGTGGAAACGGAGACGGTCTCATCGATAGCCGGGACGCTATCTTCTCGTCCTTGCGACTCTGGCAAGACAGCAACCACAACGGCATTTCAGAACCGAACGAGTTACACATCTTGCCGTCGTTGGGCGTTTATGCAATCAGTCTTGACTACCATGAATCCAAGCGAACCGACCAATACGGCAACCAGTTTCGCTATCGCGGGAAAGTATACGACCAAAACGGAGCACACGTCGGGCGCTGGGCTTGGGACGTATTCTTCGTCACTCAGTAGACGCGCAAGCTATTAGTTGAACACGAACCCGTCCGCAAGACTTGCCGGGCGGGTTTCGTTCTCTGGGTTTGGCAATCCATCGCGGAACGCAAATCACAATCGGGTCTTCGCTACTCCTTGACCTGTAGCCGGGCGATGCTGAGTGCCTTTCCCGTTCTCTCGTCGATCTCAACGACTACCCCGTGAAGCTGCGGGTTCTCACTCGCCGTTTGATACCGCAGCGGCAAGCCTCGCACGAAACGAGTGATCACCAATTGCGATTGAACTCCGATCACGCTGTCGTAAGGCCCGGTCATTCCGAGGTCAGTTATGTAAGCCGTGCCGCCGGACATAATTTGTTCGTCCGCTGTCTGAACGTGAGTATGTGTTCCGACTACGACGGACACTCTTCCGTCGAGATAACGGCCCATTGCGAGCTTCTCGGAAGTCGCTTCGGCGTGATGATCGACGATAATCACCGATGCGCGATTGCCGATCTCAGCGAGCAACCGGTCTGCCGCGCGGAATGGACAATCGGTCGGCGGCATGAAAATACGGCCTTGTACGTTGATCACGGCGACTTGAGTTCCTGAATCGGTCGAGCCAAGCCATAATCCTTTTCCCGGCGCATCCGAGGCGTAGTTTGCCGGGCGAAGCAGACGCGGCTGATTCTCGATGTACCCGATGACTTCCTTCTTATCGAAGATATGATTGCCAGAAGTCATCACGTCGACTCCGGCTGCGAGAATCTCGTCTCCTACTTTTGGAACCAGACCCGCTCCCTCGGCCGCGTTCTCAACATTTGCTACGACGAACTCAGCTTCGTGTCGCTCTCTTAATTTCTTTAGTGCCTCAGTAAGAATCTTACGTCCCGGCTTGCCCACTACGTCGCCGATGATGATTACCTTCATTCTTCCTCCGGTCTCGTGATTCAATTAAATCATGAAAGAAGTAGCGAAGACGAACTCGCGGTGAGTCAGGATTTCATCGAGCTCGCCGACACAATCTGTTTGACACTTGAGATTGCACTCGTTAAGATCGCGCAATCCAAGGAGGGCACATGCTTGCTTCGATAATTGGATCGCTAATCATCGGACTCATCATAGGCGGGCTGGCGCGATTGGTAATGCCCGGTCGAGATCCGATGGGCTGCTTCATGACCGCGCTGCTCGGCATTGGCGGTTCGCTGGTGGGCGGCCTGATCGGAAGCGCCATTTGGCCCGCAACCGCTCGCGACAGCTACACTCACCCACATCGCTTGCTTCACTTCGTTCTCGCCGTGATAGGCGCCGTCATTCTTCTATGGGTTTGGCGCGCAATCACCGGACGCCGCGGCTGATTCTCATCACGGTTGGCACGACCCAGGCAGAGAGTGCAGCTTTGTACTGATCGTGTACATTTCTATCCCAAACGTACTGTATCGAGCCTCGTACAAGCCGCGCCATTAAACTAGAATCGCGCTTGCTCACGACAGAGCGCATCGCTCCCCCATTGGCACGAACATTGCTGGACTGACGCGTGTCGCGGAACTTGTGTTCCGTCGATTCTCGTACAAGAAGCTTTAGCGTTCCAGAACGCATGGAGAATTGAAAAACCAGACTGCGAGGAGAGCTTATGGTGACCATAGTGATGGCGACCGCGATAGCATTCGGCTTGGCTTGTATAGTCTTGCTGAAATCGAGAACCACCGACCCGGAACAATTAATCCAGCCGCGTGCTCCACTAATGACGGTTGGTATTCAAATCATTTGCGGTAACTGTTCTGGCGAGAGTGACCGCCCGATCAAGACTTATCTTGATCAATACGGTAACTGTGCGCAGTGCGGGGGCCGCAGCTACGTTTTGGCGTCGTCTGTTGCCGCATATGGTGTCGTGGCGAGAGCGGCTCGATTGAGAGAAGCTCAAATCGTGTCGAGTCGCGGACGAGTTCTTCCTTTCGAATTTCCTGCCTCGCGCACACAGCACTCTGGAAGGATTGCAGTCTGAAAACTTCAAGCACAACTTGAAAAGAATAACGAGGCTCGAGTTTTGGGCCTCGTTTCTGTTTTGGTTACTCCGTGTCCGCCTGGCTAGTAAGTACTGAGCAGTGTGTAACCACAGCGTTCATCTCCGATCTTTGACTCGTTCGTAGTCTTCAGGCGAATCGCAGTCTTCCACAACGGCGCTCGCGTAAACTTCGATGTACGCTATTTCGCTCGAATGAGCCGAGATCACTTGACGCAAACCAATGGATTCGTCGATTGCCAAAATCTCTTCCTTTAATGAGAGATCCAAGATTATCGGATGACCGCGCTTCCCGCCGAAAGTTGGAATTACTATTGGCCAACGAAACCGCTCGTATTCGGCTACAAGTTTGTTAATGATGTCAGTGTCGATTCGAGGTTGATCAACCAGCGATATTAAACAGGCCGTCGCGCGAGCCGATACGGCTTGCACGCCGACCTTTATTGAAGACGACATACCAGACCGATAACGAGCATTGTGAGCGAATCTGACTTGAGCACGTTCGAGAACTGATCGCACTTCTGCTTCGCGATGCCCGGTCACGACTATTATTTCTTCAACGCGAGAGGCACGAAGATTGTCGACGCAATGTTCGATGAAGGTCTTCTCACCGAGCTCGAGCAGTTGCTTGAAACGGCCCATTCGCCGTGATTGGCCGGCTGCCAGCAGTATTGCTGAGATCACTTAAAACTCCAAAATGTCGAGGTGGTTTGAATTGCCTGTCCGGTTGAGATTATATCCTCGCGCCGGCTTACACGATCAAGCTCAGCCTCTGAGGCGGCCTTAATTGTACTCAGTTCGTGAGGGCTGATAGACTTCAGATCGCGAGAAACTCTGCCGCACTCGACGGCATCCAATATCCGTAAAATTATTTGCGGCATCAGGAGAGAACACCTTGACGAAGCTAAAGACACTTTTTGCGGCAATCGCAATCATTTCATTCTTAGCCGAAGCACAGGCACAAGACTTCAGCTTTACCACACCTGCTGGCGAGACGGTGTCCGGCTCGACCCTGCGAGGCAAGGTAGTCGTACTGCTATTCAGCGGAGCTCAGGATCCGCAGAGACGTGAAGGTTTGAAGGCGCTGGATTCGCTCGCCGAGAGATTTCAGGACAGAAACGTCAAGGTCTACTGGGTGAGCGTGAACTCAGCGGCGGAGATGTCGAACGACCAGCTCAAAGCCGCCAGCGGCGGTTACGTTGTTGCCGTGCGCGATCCGAATCAAGCCGCATTCAAACGTTTCAGCGGAAAACTTGCTCAGCTTCCAACCATCGTGGTGATTGATCAGCAGGGCAACCCGTTCGGGCAGCCTCGTGGTGGTTTCAATCCGAATTCTGATTTCATCAACGATCTCGCTTCGACAATAGACAAGCTGTTGCAGCGCAAGTAACAAATCACAACGCCGAGAATCATCGAGCGCCGGTGGATCGAATCCATCGGCGCTTTCGTCGTTCGCTGGCATACATCATTCCCACTCTGATAAAACTTGATGCAATGACATCCGAGTTCAACGGGCGAAATCTATTAGCTCACTTTGAGTGTCAAAAATCAGAGATGATCGAGTTCACTCGCTGGCTCGTCGAGCAGGAATCGATGTCACGCGAGGCGCCGGCGCTCAAGCGCATTGCAGAGAATCTCGGCGAACGACTGGCTTCAATCGGCGGCGAGGTTGAACTGTTCCACGATGCCGCTCGAGGAACAACCCTGCGAGCGCGCTTCGCGTCTTCTGGCGACGATGGGAAAGATCGCAAGCCCTTATTGGTAGTCGGACATCTCGACACTGTTTGGCCTCTCGGAACACTTGCCGCGCGGCCGTTCACGATTGAACAGGAGAAGGCTTTTGGTCCCGGGATTTTTGATATGAAAGCGGGCGTGATGCTTTCTTTCTTCGCGATGCGGGCAATCAGGGAACTCGGCTTGTCAAAGCGCCGCAACACTACCTTGTTGATGACCTGCGACGAAGAAACAGGCAGCACGTTTTCTCGACCGCTCATTGAAGATGAGGCGCGTGGGGCGCGCGCAGCGCTTGTGCTTGAGCCTCCAATTCCCGGAGGAACAGTTAAGACCGGGCGAAAGGGAGTCGGCGAATTCGAATTGATCATCAGAGGACGGCCGGCGCACGCAGGAAACGACCCGCGAGCAGGTGTCAGCGCAATCACCGAGTTGGCTCATCAGGTCCTCGCTATTGAAAAGCTCAATGACTTCGATCGCGGGACTACAGTCAATGTAGGAGTGGCCCACGCCGGAGTTCTTTCAAATGTCGTCGCGGCCGAAGCCCACGCGCTGATCGACATGCGTTTTCGCACAGTTGAGGACGGTCAGCGGATAACAGACGCCTTGGGCAATTTGCGGCCCGTGATCGACGGGGCGCGAATCGAAGTTCGCGGTGGAGCGAATCGGCCCCCGTTGGTTCGCACTGAGGAATCGGGCAAACTGTTCGAGCATGCCAGGGAACTGGCTTCTGAAATCGATTTGGATTTGAAAGAGGGTTCGGTGGGCGGCGGATCAGACGGCAATTTCATCGCGGCCCTTGGAATTCCGGTGCTTGACGGGCTCGGCGTTGACGGCGCGGGAGCTCACGCCGAACACGAACACATCATCCTCAGCGACATTTCCCGCCGCGCTGCTTTGCTTACCAGGCTGATCCAGACGATTTGAAGTGCGCGCGCTACTAGACTCATCTCACCGAGCGATGCGAGATCGCGCGACTTCCAACAGCTCATCATAGACTTCGACGATGCGACGGCGAGTTTCGTCCTGAGTTCCAGCCGTGCTTATTCTATAGTCCGCGTAACGCAGCTTTTCTTCCGTTGACATTTGCGCGCCGACTCTCCGTTCGGCATCCTCGCGATTGATGGCGTTACGCTTCATTAAGCGTTTGATCTGTGTTTCACGGTCACAGTAGACGACTATCAATTTATCGAATCGTTTATGACCGCCGGATTCGATCATCAGCGCAGCGTCGATCACCGCAATCCCATTCGGTTCGCGCGCTTCGGCTTCCGATAGCAATCGGTTCTGCTCCTCGATCACTCGCGGATGAACAATCTCATTCAAGCGAGCGCGTCGAGTGTGATCTGCAAACACAATCGCGCCGAGCTTCTGACGATCGATTGACCCATCTGCTGCAATAACACCCGAGCCAAATTCGCCGACGATGTCTCGATGAGCATCGCGACCGGGTTCCATAACGGAGTGTGCGATCCGATCGGCATCAAACGTGACGCATCCGAGCTCGGCAAGCACAGAGAGCACGAAGCTCTTACCGACCGCAATGCTGCCCGTGAGTCCGACTTTCAGCATAAAGGAAACGATGACTGATGAATGATGAATGATGAACAATCTTCCATTCATCATTCATCATTCATCATTCATCGTTCAACTCCGCTACTGAATCGTTTCGCTTGTCGAAAACGTCTGGGCCTGAGAGTCCGTCACTTGAAGCGTCTGCTCCGCGAAGACATTTGAGTCAATGAGCGATTGGACCACGTAGCCGCCCGGCGTTGGAAATGTCACGTTTGCGAATATCGTTATGTTATCGGCGAATCCATCCGGAGGAACTTGAAATGGCGAGGGCGCTGATACCGCAACGGTCTGTGAGCGATCCGGCGTCAGAATTCGAACCTCTGAAAGGAACTGCCCGTCGCCTGACCAGTGATTCAGGATGACGATCTTCAAAAGTGTGGCCGGCAGCTGCTGAACCTGGATCCCGTAAAATATTCCCATCAAGCTGAGCTTGTGATTGATCTCAACTCGAACGTCCTCGCACATAATAGTGTAATGAAGCTGCAGGTTTGGTTGCGGTTTGTTCGTCATTGATTCTCTCTTTCGTCGGTTGAGCTTATCATTTACCGCCGAACGTGCGCCACACAGCCAAGTCTCGCCGCAAAGAGATTGTCAGTGCATATTTGTTTGTGATTAAGTGACGTACAAATCGTGAACGGAGGTGGCGTGTGACTAGAATCGTCGGCATTGCTCTGTTAGCCCTATTGAGCCTGGTCTCGGTCGAACTCAGCGCAAGCGCGCAGACACCTATGAAGTCAAAAGACGTCGAGAGCGAAGTGCGTCAAGTGTTCGAACGATGGTCCACCGCGCTTACTCGCGGTGATAAGAAAACATATCTTGATACCTTTTGGAATTCACCACGACTTGTGATTCGAGTCTCCGGAGGTGAGTGGCGTGGGTTTGACGCTTATCGCGCGCGGATTGAAGCCGCACAGCTTCCACCTGCAAGCCCTTCCGATTACCGAAAGGTCGAAGTCGTTGCTTTGGGAGCGGATGGCGCGGTTGTGACCTATGAGCGGCCGGCCCCGGTTCAGGCCAATGCGGCGGCCGGTGAGTCCCTGATATTCAGAGGAACCGCCGTCTTCACACGAACGACGGACGGTTGGAAGATCGCTGCCTGGCACGCGCATTCGGTTGGTGATAAGTCTGCTCACTGATGAATCGCGCAGCCGGCGTTTGTGAGCTTTACTATTCGACAACGGCGAGAACCTGGTGGGCAGTGATGGTCGCGCCTTCGTCGACGCGTAACTCAATCACCTTTCCTGCTTTCGGCGATTTTATTTCGTTCTGCATCTTCATCGCTTCAACTACCAGGACGCCCTGGCCGAGAGCGACTTCGTCGCCCGCGTGAAGCAGCACTCGAACGACTTTTCCATGCATCGGAGCAATCAAATTCTGCCGGCCCTCAGTGTTGTGTTCAGTCGCGATGCGACGATGTTTGCGATCGATAATTGTAGAATCGAATGTGCGGCCGCCGACAAAAACGCGAAACGAGTTCGGCTCGCGCTCCCAGACATTGCATTCAAATATCCGATCGTCGGAAATCAAACAGAAAACGCCGACTTCCGGTGACACAACCTCGAGCGTATATTCACGCGCGCCTATGCCGGCGTGAACGCGGCCGTCACGTTGTCCCAGCTCTATGTCGAGATGATTACCGTCGATTTCGACTTCGTGCTTCATAACAACTAAGAAAGTTCAACGAGTCTGCGATCTTCTTTGCGAAAGTCTGCCGTGAAGTTTCCAGCGGCTTTCTGTTTCTGCCCGAGTCGCGGTGACTTGTCTGGACGAGCTTGCCTGCGAAGACAACACCGACGCGATCGCAGCAATGTCCCTGAGCATGGTTTCCAGTTCGCCGTCGCGGTGTTTGGTTTCTTTTGACTTCGAACTGAGAAACCGATCAATGAAGCCCGTATCAAATTCACCTTGACGAAAATCTTCGTTGCGCACCACGTCTCGAAAAAAAGGCAACGTCGTGCTGATTCCCTCGACAATCATCTCGTTGAGCACGCGCGCGAGCCGGTCAATCGCGGCGCTCCGGTTCTCAGCCCACACGCAAAGCTTAGCCACCAGCGGATCGTAATAGATCGGCACTTCCCACCCCTGATAGCTTCCGCCATCGTATCGAACGCCAGGCCCGGCGGGCATCACGAGCTTCGTGATTCGGCCGGGGCTTGGTAGAAAATTATTGTCGGGATCTTCGGCGTAGACTCGGCATTCGATCGCCGCGCCTCGCATAACAATTTCATCCTGAGTGAAAGAGAGCCGCTCGCCTGCGGCAACTCTGATTTGTTCGTGAACCAGATCCCGTCCGGTTACCAATTCGGTGACCGGATGTTCGACTTGAAGCCGCGTGTTCATCTCGAGGAAATAAAAGTTCCGCTCATTGTCGACAAGAAATTCGATCGTGCCTGCGTTCACGTAACCCGCGGCCTTCGCGATGCCGACCGCCGCTTCGCCCATGCGTTTTCTCAAGCCGGCATCGACTACCGGCGACGGACATTCTTCGAGCACTTTTTGATGGCGACGTTGAAGCGAACACTCGCGCTCGCCGAGGTAAACGACATTGCCGAAAACGTCCGCGATCAGCTGAATCTCGATATGCCTCGGAGACTCGATGTATTTTTCTATGTACAAAGAAGCATCGCTGAAACTCGAGGCAGCCTCCGACTGCGCGAGTGAGAACGCGCTTCGGATTTCATCGGGCGAGCGCACAAGCCTCAGGCCCTTGCCTCCTCCGCCGGCCGATGCCTTGAGCATAATCGGATAGCCGATCTCCTGCGCGACTTGCTCAGCTTCTTCGACGGATGAAAGCGGCTGTAAGGTTCCGGGAACGACCGGCGCTCCCGCGGCTTGAGCTGTGCGACGCGCGCTGGTCTTTGAGCCCATCAGCTTCATCGCCGAAACGGGAGGACCGATCAAAATCAATCCTGCTCGCTCCACGGCTTCCGCAAAGTCCGGATTCTCAGACAGAAACCCGTAGCCCGGATGAATCGCTTCAGCGCCGGACCACTTCGCGGCGTCGATGATCTTGTCGATGACCAGGTAGCTTTCACTTGAAGGAGCAGGCCCGATGTGCACTGCTTGATCGGCGACGCGAACGTGAAGCGATGCGCGGTCGGCATCGGAAAAAACTGTGACCGGTGAAATCCCAATCTCACGACACGCCCTCGCGATGCGCACGGCGATTTCACCGCGATTGGCAATTAAGACTTTCTTGAACATGACCGTGTGAAGTCTAAACGAAAAAGGCAAAAGCGAGAACATCACTTTTGCCTTCAGTCGTTTCGATTTGCTTGAGACGTCAACGGAGTTGTTGAACGGCCGTCTGCTTCTTCAGGTCGGAGTTCGTGAAGAAAATTCCGTCGCGCATTATTACGTCGTCGTCTGTGCCGATTATTCCGTCAGGCCCAGCCGAACGAAGCTCAAAATGATTGAACGCCAGACCTGTTCTCTCGATTGAATCTTTCTGCTCGGCGATGTCTCCGATCTTAGCCTGGTATTTGAGCGTTCGCTCCCAGTAGTCCGCCGCCAATGACTCGCCGATTGCTTTTCTGAACTCTTGCGCGTCTTTCGGATATGATCCAAACGCTCGTTTGTAATCTTCGAGCGAACTCCAAACGTGATACATCGCTGCCTCGGTGGCCGCAACGTGTCGAGTCCCGTAGTTGTCAATCGCTCGCGGAATATACGAGATACCGTATGCTGCCAGCGCTGCGCTTCCGATTATTGCAAGCGATAACGTCGCAATCGCGGTTCTCAGGCCACCGTACCACTCAGGGTCCCGTCTGGCGAGCCGAGCAGCGCGCCATGCGTACCAGATAACAACCACGACGCCGACGGCCATCCACTTGGTTGCAACGAGAGCCGCTGCTACGACTGCCAACAACAACGCAACCGAAGTCATTGCCGGACCGAGACGCTGAACTTTGATGGGAACTTCGTCAAGGGGCTCGCCGACAAACCTCGCGCCGCAATCGCATCGAAGCACTCCGCGCACAATCGAGGTTCCGCAGCAGGGACAAAGCATCGCGGTATGATTCACGTTTTTCTGGATCTCCTGCTTTGAGGTCACGGTAGCCTTCCTTAGAGTTCGGGGTCTAGTTCTGAATCGAATAGTCGACTCGCACTAATTCTTCGCGCGCTTCTTCTCGTTGAACGCGAGCCGCTTCAACCGCTTCGCGATCGGGCAACCGCAACTCGCGCCACGTATGATAAACCCGATGAACGACGGTCCAGTGCGAAAGCACTGCAAGCACCCAAAGAACCTGCGGCATCTTATGCAAGAACGGGTTGCCGACGGGTCCGATTTCCGTCAATGAACCGATGATCAAAAGAACGACTCGCTCGGGCCGCTCGAGAAATCCGACCTTGCACGCTATGTCGAGCGACTCAGCGCGAGCTCGAGAGTAGCTGATCATCACTGACCCTACTAGCGCGAGTCCAGTCAGCGCGACCAGCAACTTTGAGTGCGACGCCGTGTTGCGCGCATAGAAGACCATGATTCCGACGTAAACTATCACGTCGGAATAGCGATCGATCACCGAGTCAAAGAACGCTCCGAACCGAGTGACTCTTCCGCGAAGTCGAGCCACCTGTCCGTCCAACATATCAAAGAGATTGGCGAGGATCATCAACAGCCCCGCCGAAAAAAACCTGCCGTAACCGTAAAGCACTGCGCAGCCGATGTTAATCAACAACCCGGTGAACGTGAGAGCGTTTGGGTTGATCCGGCTGCGACTTAAGCCGCGGACGATCGCATCGATGATCCTCTTACCACCGGCCCCGATGGCTTCACTTATCATTGCAGGGCCTCCCAATTTCGGCCGCGCTGGCCACCGGCGAAGCGCTACTATCGCAAACGCTCGAATGCATTGTCAACCGATGCCGGAAAAACAAATTCCGGAACCTCACAAGCGAATTCTGCGATGGAATCCAACGTCGCCGGCCGTCAATCACGTAACTGCAGAATCGTGAACCGTCGTCAGCCGAACTACCTCGAATCGACGCTTTCCGGCGGGTGTGACTACCTCGACTTCGTCGCCTTCGCTGCGGCCCATGAGCGCGCGCCCTACCGGAGACGAAGTCGAGATCTTGTTCTGCGCAACGTCCGCGTCTTCAGCCATCACTAGTTTGTAGGTCACTTCATCGCCGGTGTCGACGTTGTAGAGCACGACTGTCGAGCCGTAGCCCACGCGGTCGGTGGGGAGACGAGAAACGTCGATCATCGACAGATCGGCCAGCCGCTTGCGAAGATTCGCAATCCGCGCCCGAACATAATCCTGGCGATTGCGGGCCGCTTGATACTCGGCGTTCTCGGAAAGATCGCCCATCGCAACGGCTAACTTCAAATCGTGCGGGATCTCGGTTCGTAATTCCGTCTCAAGCTGTCGCAGCTCATCCTGAATTTTCTGTTTGATTTCGTCGGACATGATTTCGCGCCTGAATACCAAGCAAGTTTATATCGCAGGCGAGTCACTAAACAAGCGAGAGTCAGGAGTGCCGTAGATTTGCTCGTCAGTTCGAGCTGGAAACAAGGGATTGAATGAGTCTTCGCGGTCGGTATCTTTCGGCTATCCGCCGCTGCTCTTGCGAAGCTCGAGCAGAACCTGCTTCGCAACTGCCTTAAGAGTATCGAACACGCCGACGCCGCGATTGGCCACGGCTTCGAAAACAGGTTCGCCCTTGCGGCGCAGCTCGCCAGTAAGCTCGGCGCTCGCGACGATGTTGGGTAAGTCGCGCTTGTTGAGTTGAAGCACGTACGGAACCTTCATCAAGTCGTAACCGTGCTGCTTGAGATTCGATTCCAAATTGAACAATGATTCGACGTTGGCGTCCATTCGCTCGCGCTGCGAATCGGCAACGAACACCATTCCGTCGACGCCTTTTAGAATGAGTTTTCTGCTTGCGTCGTAAAAGACCTGGCCCGGTACCGTGTATAAATGAAAGCGAGTTTTAAAGCCGCGAACTGTTCCTAAATCCAACGGCAGAAAATCGAAGAACAATGTTCGATCTGTCTCCGTGGCCAGGCTGATTAGCTTTCCCTTCGCTTGTGCGGCAGTCGAGTCGTAGATGTACTGGAGATTGGTAGTCTTACCGCCAAGGCCGGGTCCGTAGTAAACGATCTTGCAGTTGATCTCGCGCGATGCGTAGTTGATAAAAGTCAAGGCTCGTATCCTTTATCGCTGCACCGTGAGGCTGGGGCGGCCCGCGCGGTCGATCTCTTCATCAAGGGGCACACTCCGCTAGTTGAACAATGCGTCGATGTCCTCTTCGGTGATCTCGGCGAACGGCGAGTCTAATGAGAATCCCATGTCGCGTTCGCGGTCGATCTTAGTGTCGATCGAATGGAAGATCGCGCTCATCTCGGCCGTTGCCCGCTTCACTCGAAGCCGAACCAATCCGAGACTCGAACGCCCGTCGAATATCACAACCAATATCACTCTCGCGGCAATAATCGAAATGTGAATGTTATCGCGTTCGCCCTCGTGTGACAGCACGGGAAAACCGCGCTCACCGATAAGATGCGCCAACCCGTCTGTCGCAGCGACGTTACCAGCCGTCAGACTCGCGAGACTGGTAGTGTCCAGATTTATCATCTCTCCGTGCGACGCGATCTGTTGTCCGCTCTTGTCAACCAGAAAGACAAACTTGGCATTGGCGTCCGCGCACAAGCGAGTGATGGCGCCTTTGAGCTGCTCGTACTCCTGTTCATACATTACTACCGGAGCAGACATTGTTCTCCTCGCGTGGACCGACGCACGGTAGCCTTCTGGCATGCGCCACTCAAGAGTCTCGCGCGGCAAGAGTCTCAAGGAAACTTAATTCTTGCGCGGCTTGCTTAGGAGGGGCAGTGATGGGGTACGGTTTTTATAGCACGGCGTCTAAAGCCCTTCAATACTTTTCCCGATTCACAAGGTTTTGATTCGATGCTTTCTTGGGAAGCCAGCGCCGTTCTATACTGATTTCTGATGTGACTACAGGATTTTAGATGATAGGAGAGAAGATGCAATCCAAGTTTGCCAGGCACATAGATCGCGATGAGATCGTCAATATAGTATGCGATCTCGTTCGACAAGACACAGTCAATCCTCCCGGCAATGAGTATCTCTGCAAAGAGGCCGTGTCGCGATGCATGGAGTCGCTGGGAATGGAAGTTTCTTACTACGAAAAAGAACCCGGCCGGACAAACGTGGTAGGAAAAATCGGGAGCGGCAACAAGTCGATTGGATTCGTTTCTCATATGGACGTCGTGCCGCCGGGCGAGCTAGAACAGTGGAACACGCCCCCGTTTGAACCCACGATCATTGACGGGCGCATCTACGGTCGAGGCACGCTCGATGACAAAGGCTCGTTCGCGTGCGCGTATTCCGCGTGCAAGGCATTCCTGGCCGAACATCCGAGCTTTGATGGAACGATTTACCTGATCGCCGCGGCCGACGAAGAAGTGGGCTCCGAGCTTGGAATCATCTATCTCGTCGAAGAGTGCGGATTGAAATTCGATGTAGCAATTATTCCCGACGGCGGAAGGATGGATGTTTCGATCTACGGCGAGAAAGGTATTCTGTGGGTCGAGCTCGAAAGCCACGGCATTCAGGCACACGGCTCGACACCCGAGCTTGGCCGTAATGCGATCGTGCCGCTCGCCGAGACCATAGCCGAAATCAAATCGCTCGATCTGGGCGCCAGTTACGATCACGCATTCGATGGATGGACCATGAACGTCGGCACGATCCAGGGCGGCTCATCGACGAACACAGTTCCGGCAGTTGCGCGCGCGACGATAGACTTCCGATTGCCGGCGGGGATCAGCAAGCAGCAAGTGCTTGCAGGGATCGACGAAAAGGTGTCGGCGATGCGAAGCAAGTCTCCCGACTCTGACGTGAGGGTGAAGGTGCTTCACGAAACTGAACCGCACATTTCCGATAAGAACTCGATCGTCATTCGAAGCTTCGACCAGGCCGCGCGCCGGCTGGGGTTGCCGATGAACTACGAGACCTTCGGCGGAAACACGGTTGCAAAGAATCTGTACTTCGCAGGCATCACATCGGTGGTGCATTATCCCGGCGATGACAAGCTTGCGCACGTGCCGAATGAGTTTGTGATAATCGACGAGCTGGTGCTGGGGTCGGTGCTGTATGCTGAAACGCTTGAGGCTTATTTCTTTGGTTAAGCATGTAGGGGCGGCACTCCGTGGCCGCCCCTCAGTCATTTCATCGGCACGTCCTTTCCCAGTCAGGAGGGGCGGCCACCGAGGGCCGCCCCTACATTGCTTCCGCGCGGCTTCCGTTCTCTTATTTTTGCTTCCGCTGTTCGGCCTTCCCGCAGCCGCGCAGTCTCTTCAATCAAAATCCAACGACATCCGCGCCGCAATGGATGCTCGCGACTTTGCTCGCGCCGAAAAGCTGGCTCGCGAGCTCAAATCCGCAGATCAGTCCGCGTTCATCCGCAACAACTACGACTATCTGCTAGCCAGACTACTGGAACGTCGCGGCGCGAGGTCCGAAGCATCGGCGCTCTACCTGAAGCTGCTTGAGCGCAACTCGATCGTAGCCCAATACGCACTGTGGCATTTGTCATTGCTCGCGAAGAGCTCGGGAGATCTCGCGCTCGAGCGACAGTACATCACACGTTTGCTTGTGAGTTATCCAGCAAGCGCGCTTGTCTCGCGCGCACGAGAGCGATTGATCGACAGTCACCTCGAAAGCGGCGACTATCGCGCCGCTGTTACGCTGCTCAGACCGATCGCGTCAACGACAGGAGTGAAAGGTCGCAGCGCGATGGCCAGGCTGGGCGATGCTTATTCCAAAGCCGGAGAGACCGAGCAAGCAAGCGCGGTGTTCAATCAATTACTTGGTGCCTCCAGGGATGATTATGCGCTTGCTGCCTGCGCCGGATTGGATGCGCTCGACAAAGCTTCGAGGACCAAACCAAACGAATTCGAAGCAGCGCGGCGGGCTCGCATCTACTTGTTCAATCGTCACTGGCCCGAAGCGCGCGCTCACTTCATCGATATAGTCAATCGCTTTCCGCAGAGTCCTAACCTGGCCGAAGCGCTCTATCAAACCGGTTTCACTTACTTCCGCGAGTACAACTATGACGAAGCCATCAGATGGTTCGAACGGGCTTACACGGAATTCGCGGGGAAGAAGGAAGGTGAGCAAGGCTACTACTGGGTAGGATCATCTCTTCAACAAGCGCATCGTTATGAGCAGGCAGCGCAGCGCTACTCCGACTTCATTACGGCTTATCCTGCGAGCGACTTGCTCGAAGGCGCGTATCGCAACGTTGTAGATTGCCTTCGTTATGCCGGCAAGTTTGATGAAGCGATCGAATGGTCACGTCGCATCGTGCAGGTATTCGCCCGCGAGCCACTCGCAACCGTAGGCCTCTATAACGAAGCCAAGATTCAATTAACTCAGGGTCACTACGACGCAGCGTTGACGTTGTTGACACGCGTGGCCGCCTTACCTGTAAACGCCAAGCTGGTCAGCTCGCCAATCCGAGGAGAAGCAGCGTTCTTACGGATATTCACGCTGGAAAAAATGGGCCGCTTGACTGAAGCCGTGCGAGCTTATCTGGCGATTCCGGACGAGCGCGACAACTACTTTGGTTATCGAGCCACCGAACGGTTGCGAGCTCTGAAATCTACTGAAGAAGGAGCCCGTACTATTGAGCCTGCTGCCCGAGCGTATCGTGCACAAGCGCGCGCTGCATTCGAGGGCGGACGCTACTCCGAAGCCAAAGACGCCGCGAATCAGGCGATCAGGCTGATCGATGAAGAAGGCGCACGAAGCGAGCTACTGGGCATTTTGCGAAAGTGCTACCCGCACTTGCCGGCTTACTCAGCAGTTAACCGATATCACCTGGTCCCGGTCGCGCGCGAGGTTATAGGTGGTTCGAATTCGGGTGAAACTGAGACGACCCATCACGCGCTTGCATCCGAGTTCATGTTCCTTGGCTTGTACGACGAAGGCGTTACCGAGCTTGCTGAAGCTCGCGTAGGCAACGCTTCGGTTGTCGACACAAACAGCGATACATCCTACTCGATGGCGGTCTACAGCAACCGCGGCGATCAGGCTCATCGAGCAATTGCTTTTGGGGAATCGGCCGGGAAAACAATCCCCCAGGACTATCAACTCGAGCTGATGCCACGCGACCTCGCCGAGTTGATTTATCCGGCGCCGTATCGCGATGCATTCGATCGCTTCTCACCTAAGCTCGATGTTGATCCGCGGCTCGTGCTCTCACTCGCCCGTCAGGAGAGTCGGTTCAATCCATCGGTGAAGAGTCCGGCGGCCGCTCGAGGACTTCTGCAATTCATTCCCGAAACCGCGCAGAAGCTCGCCGATGAAGAGGGCTTAAAGGACTTCGAGCTCGACGATGTGTACACGCCTGAGATCGCAGTCCGTTTAGCAGTGCGCTACGTGGCTGATCTTCTGAAGCTCTTTCCTAATAATCCGCACGCGGTGCTTGCTGCTTACAACACCGGCGAGTTCAACGTCGAGCGCTGGATCTCGCGCGCTCGCTCGAGTGATGTCGACCGATTGCTGACTGAGATCGCGATACCTGAAACGAAGGACTATGTCGCGAAGGTCATGAACAGTTACCGCGCTTATGTTCGACTGTACACCGAAGACCTCAGACCGCGAGTGCGCAATAAATAGCAAGCGTTCAGAGTACCGACTTTAGTCGGGTAGTAGCTCCGTAAATCCAGAGTGTGTGGCTGCAAGCCACTGCCCGACTAAAGTCGGTACCCTGAACGCCTGGATCTTCGCACTAACTTTCTTCCTTCTGATGTCTCAATACTCATGAAGGCGGCAACAGGAGAGCGGATGGCCAAGGCAGGCGCAGAGCCGCCGGATGAGGTCCTCGTCGTAGCGGCAATACTCGGCGACCTTGATGCGTTCGATGAGCTGGCTTTGCGTTATCGCGCCGCAGTTGTGCGCACGGCGCAGGCGATCGTCGGCCGCGAAGACGCCGAAGACGTAGCGCAGGATTCGCTCCTTCTTGCGTTCAAGGCTCTGCCTTCGATTGACGATCCTGCGAAATTCGCTGCGTGGCTTTCGGCGATCACGCGGCATCGGGCGTTTCGTTTCGGTAAGCGTGAAGGCGCGCATCGAGCATTGAGAGTCGATATCGATGACTTCCTGCTCGATCAGGTCAAATCGCTCGGTCATCCAATGGTGACACTAACCGAGGATGATGAATTGAAGCTCGCGTTAGAGAAGGTGCCGGCTGACTACGCGCTGGTTCTGCGGCTTCGGTTCTTTGACGAGATGCCGCTCAAACGCATTGCGGCTTTCCTTGGCGCTCCGCTTTCTACCGTGAAGTGGCGAGTGCATCGCGGCAAGGAATTGCTGCGGGAACAAATTGAACTTTTGAGACTACGAGGTGAGAAATGGAAAGAGACAGAGAAACTGCAAAACTAGTGAACGTGCTTCGACGAATTGCGCGAGCCGCGACACACGCGGCATGGACTCGCAACGCGGAGGCCGCCAGGTTTTGCGTGACCCAGTACAACAAAGTACTCGCGCGAATCAGCGAGATTGAACCGGCGGCAGCGACGCTATTCAGCATGCTTCCCGAAACCGCATCGCCCGAAGTTACTCGAATCGCTGCGCATGAACTTGCGGCTTACTTCGACGATGAAACAACCGCTGAGATACCGCACGTGCGCGTGAGATTCCACGGATGCGGCGGTCGTCGTCGCGCCTGGGCGGGAGCAGTTAGAGTCGATTCGTGCAGATGACGGAGGTGCAAGATGGAAAGAGAAAAAGAGATACCAAAGTTAGTGAACGTATTGCGCCGCACTTCGCGGATGGCTCTTCAGTCGGAATGGACCGGCGGCAATCAGGATGTCGCAGCGTTTTGTATCGATCAATACAATCGAGTGCTCGCGCGGCTAAAAGAAATCGATCCCGGCGTAGGCTCGGTATTCGATCCGCTTCCGGCCGGGAGCTCATTGACGGTAGCCGCGATGGCTTGCCGCCAACTTGCGGCGTACTACGAAGACGAGGTCGGACGCAGCGGCAATTGGGGAGACTGGAAAGGTGTGTGGGCTGACCCGCGCTACGGTGTGTGGGTGGACAAGCGCGCTTTCAAAGAGTTCTGGAACAAGTCGGCTAAGGAGATTGAAGACCTTGGTGAACACATTCGCGAGACGATCGAAGACTGGGTAAGCCAGCGCAAGCAGCCCGGCGATAAAGAAGCGAGTAACGAACGCAAAACTGCTCCAATCGATCCTGAAGCGACGAAACCGCAATAACCAGGCGTTCAGAGTACCGACTTTAGTCGGGCAGTGCCTAACAAAAGTTAGATATCGACAGATCACGGCACAGCCCGACTAAAGTCGGTACTCTGAACGCCTGCTATTCCAGGTCCCATTTCTTCCCATAATCCAAAATTGGGAAATCGCGCCAAATCTTCTCTGCTGTCGAGCGTCCGACACGCTCCAAAAACTCTGAAGCACTCGACCACGGCCAATCTTGCCACTTGTCGGTATAGCCGTGTTTCACAGGGTTGTGATGAATGTAGTTCACGCTTGCCCAAAAGTGACGATGTGACTTGATCTCACGATCGAAACAATTGTGCCAGACTTGTCGCCCGCGCGTGTTGTCTTCGCCATTCCAACGGAACGAAGTTCTACCGTGGAACTTCCCTATCTCAGCTCTCAACTCCTTTAGCCGCTCAGTTCGAACCAGTAAGTGATAGTGATTCGGCAAAACACACCAAGCGTATAGAACACTGGCATGTTTATGACATACTTCCAGAACCTTAGATTCGAAATCAGTCATTCGATCGGGAGTCTTCCCGATTATCCGAATGTGTTCAAAGCAAACCGCTGAAATAATAAATTGCCTCTCGCCCTCGAAGTCCCAATGCGGTGGCGAATGCCATGGCCGTTCTTGTCGTCGTCGCAGTTCCACAATCTCGTGGCGCTGTGCGGCCGTCATCTTGCGGTAGTCGTACACAGCAGGCGTTCAGAGTACAGACTTTAGTCGGGCAGTGACATATAACACCTAGCAGTTGGGATTACCAACGCACTGCCCGACTAAAGTCGGTACTCTGAACGCCTGCTTCCAATACGGCTTGACAAGTTCTAACTAGATGATAATAATTCTCACGTGAGAATTACCCGCACAAGACAACGCCGCGCAGGCAGTGACGTAGAACAGTGGTGTTCCGATTTTGAAAAGCTCTGTCGCGCGCGCGGCATTCGAGTCACCCCGCAACGTCTGGCAGTCTATCGAGCGCTCGCCGAAGATCTCGCACATCCTACGGCTGAATCTGTTTACGTTCGGCTGAGCAAGCAGTTGCCTGGTCTTTCTCAGGCGACGATCTATCGCACTCTTCAGTTTCTCGAGGATGAGAACCTGATTCGACGAGTCAGCTCGCCGGGCGCGATCGGGCGCTTCGACGCGAACATTGGACCCCATCAACACCTGCTTTGCCGCGTGTGTGGGAACCTGAAGGACATCTCAATTCCTGCATTGCACACGGCGACTATTCCGAAAGTGTCAGGCTTCACAGTTGAAGAGCTGGACATTCGACTGGTTGGACTTTGCGAAACGTGCTGGAACTCTAATTCAAAGCCTCATAAGCGCGGAGCCGGACGTTCAAGCAAAAAGACATCTCTTACAAATCGAAAGAAAGGAAACTGAAACATGGCTGAATTGAAAGGAAGCAAAACGCACCAGAACTTGAAGGACGCATTCGCCGGCGAGTCGATGGCTAACCGCCGGTATCTCTACTTTGCGAAGGTCGCCGATGTCGAGGGATATCCCGAAATCGCCGGCAACTTCCGCGACACCGCCGAGGGCGAGACCGGTCACGCTCATGGTCATCTTGATTACTTGAAGAAAGTCGGCGACCCGGCGACCGATCAGCCGTTCGGCGACACCTCGCTTAATCTGAAGTCCGCGGTTCACGGCGAGACTCACGAGTACACGGATATGTACCCGGGTATGGCGAGAACCGCCCGCGAGGAAGGCTTCGCCGAAATAGCAGACTGGTTCGAGACGCTGGCGAAAGCCGAGAAGTCGCACGCCGGCCGCTTCAGCAATCTTCTGAACTCTATTAGCTGAGACTTCACTGGAGGCATGTAAGGGCGGCCCTCCGTGGCCGCCCCTCCGTGATCTGCGATGCATTTGCTGGTACAAGAGGGGCGGCCACGGAGGGCCGCCCCTACATGATTCGCCAACTTGTATGTCGACTAACGAAAAGAATATCGGTTACAAACCAACTGACGGTCTGTCCTACGATCCCGCCGAAGAGAAGTACTGGGACCCAACCGGACTGAAGAAAGAAATCCAACGCACATTCGAGATCTGTCACGGCTGCCGGCTCTGTTTCAAATACTGCGACGCTTTTCCAACACTCTTCTCGCTGCTCGATAACAAATACGACGGCGACGTGAGAGGCATCACGCCCGGTGAAACCAACACAATCATGGACGCGTGCTTCCAGTGCAAGCTGTGCGAGGTCCAGTGCCCCTACACCGAGCGCGATGGACATGAGTTCAAGCTCGATTTTCCAAAGCTGGTGCATCGGTATGTCGCGCAAAGGACGCGAGAGCAGGGACTCCCGTTGCGCGACAAAGTCCTCGAAGATCCTGATCGCGCGGGCTCGCTGGCTCGCGCAAGCTTCGGCATTGCGAACGCCGCAAACAAAGTTCGCCTCCATCGGATCTTTCTCGAAAAGACGCTCGGGATTCATCGCGATAAGCTGCTTCCGGATTTCGCGCAGACTACTTTTGAAAAATGGGCCGAACGCGCCGGCAGGATAAGTGACGAGCCTGGCGGAGAAATAGTGCTATTCCAAACGTGCTACGTTCAAAACAACGAACCACAAATCGGTCGCGACACGGTCGAGGTTCTCGAGCGAAACAAGGTCGACGCCCGATGCGTGAGTGGGCTTCAGTGCTGCGGGATGCCGGCGTGGGAACGCGGCGATCTCGAGACTCTTCGAAAATTTGCGACCGCCAACCTTAAAGTCCTGCTGCCCTTCGTTGAAAAAGGCGCGAAGGTCATTGCGATTAATCCTACCTGCTCGATGATGATGCGACGCGAGCACCCAACGCTTGTCGAACCCACAGACCGGCCTGCCGCCGAGAAAGTCGCTGCTGCGGTGATGGACCCAAGCGAATTCCTGTGGTCGATCCGCAACGAACCTCGCTTCAATTCAAACTTCCAAAGCACACCCGGAGGACCGGTTGCTTATCACGCGCCGTGTCATCTTCGGGCCCAGGGAGTCGGCTTCAAGGGACGCGACCTGCTTCGCAAGATTCCCGGCGTAGTTCCGTCGACGGTGATGGAATGCTGCGGCCACGACGGGACTTATGCGATGACCGTCGAGGGCTTTGAACCCTCCGCGCGAATCGGAAAGCGAGCGTTCGAGGGAATGCAGGAAAGCAAGACTGAGATATGGGCTACGGATTGTCCGCTGGCGGCGCTTCAATTTCAGCAGCACGCGGGCGTAAAGCCCATGCACCCGATGTCGATCCTCGCGCGAGCTTATCGTCGGGACGGCTTCGAGAAACAAGTGGACACAAAGAACGAACAAGGGGAAGAAAAATGAAACCAGTAGGGCGACATGAGATCATCGACTACGTAACCTATGCAGAAAACCGCGATGCTTTGAGAGATGAAGTAATGGCAGCCAAGGCGCTTCGGCGAGTGCACATCGGCGAGTACCTGACGCTTCTGTTCGAAAATCATTTGACGATTAAGTACCAGATTCAGGAAATGGTCCGCGTCGAGCGAATGGTCAAAGAAACCGATATCCAACACGAGATCGACACTTATAACGAAGTGCTCGGAGGCGAAGGAGAATTGGGCTGCGTGTTGCTGATCGAGATCGAGGATCCGGCGGTGCGCAGTGTGAAACTCAAAGAGTGGTGGGCGCTTCCCGAGCATATGTACTTGTTGCTCGAAGACGGCACTCGCGTTCGAGCTACATTTGACGAACGCCAACGCGGAGAGGATCAGGTTAGCTCGGTGCAGTATATGAAGTTCAACACCGGCGGCAGAGTTCCGGTCGCGGCAGGAGTCGACCTGCCAATGCTACAAGCGGAAACGATGCTCACGGATGAGCAACGTGATTCACTGAGGTTAGATTTGGAATCCTGAATCGTTACGCAGGCAGCCTGAGAACACGCTCGCGGACTTGAAGCGCTACTTCTGGGGCGTCGAAGCATCAGCGTACACAAATGACTTTTCGACTATCTCGTCACGCACAAGAGGAAGCACAGCGACGCGCGATCCCTCTACCGATGATAGAGTCCGTTTTGCAACAGCCACAGCAGATCATTCCGGAGCGGGGCGGCAGGAAGTCGTATCAGTCGCAGCTTGATTTTGGCGGTGGCAGGGTTTTCTTGTTGCGTGTTATCGTCGATGATAGCGTTGATCCAGCAGTGGTCATAACGGTGTATCGCACGAGCAAGATCAGCAGATATTGGAGCACGACATGAAGGTTACATATGATCCAGAGGTCGACGTACTGCGCATACTCTTCAGCAACTCTCCGATTGAAGAGAGCGACGAAGACAAGCCCGGCGTTATTCTCGACTACGACAAGGACGGCAACATCGTAGGTCTCGAAGTATTGGATGCTTCCAAGCGGATGGAGAACCCTCGCTCCGTCGAGTATGCCGTAGCGACTTGAGATAACCTCTACTTTAGGATTAGTCAGGAAGCGGCCCAGCTCAATGCGGTCATATCAAACTCGATGTCTAGCCACCTAGAATACCTTTGGCTGCGTCCGTATCAGTTGAAAGACACTGAGAGGCTATTTCGCAACCAAAAGACGAAGGCCACTTCGATCAGCATGGACACTTCTGTTCAACATACGCCGCTCAATAAGTTCCTGGATGAGGTTGTCCCGATTTCGTGGCGAGGAGTGCTAGAATGCAAAGGAGAGGTTCGGTTATGAACATAGACGAGCTAGTTGAAGTTGATCCGGAGAAGATGGGAGGCGTTCCGGTGTTCACGGGCACTCGCGTTCCGATCAACCACCTGTTCGAATACCTCGAGGGCGGTGACAGCCTCGAAGAGTTCCTGGACCAATTCCCAACCGTTGCACGCGAGCAAGCACAAGGGGTACTAGAATTGTCACGTAGGAAGCTCCTAGCGGACTATGAAGCTGCTGCTTGATGAATGTGTGACTCGCTACCTCAAACGTGACTTGATCGGGCACGACGTGAGCACTGTCGATGAGGCGGGCTTTAAGGGCCTCGATAACAGAGCGCTTCTTAGGGCTGCCAATGGCAACTTTGATGTGCTTGTGACCGTGGATAAGAGTATTCGTCACCAGCAGGACCTTCAGTCATTTCAAATAGCCGTATTGCTACTAACCGCCAAGACAAACCGGTACGAACATCTCAAGCCGCTGATCCCTCCCGTGCTCGAGGCTTTGAAATCAATAAAACCCGGCACCTTCGCACAAGTCCAATAGAACAGCACCGATATTAGGTGGAACAAGAACTGGCGATTGTTAATACTCCCTCCCAGGAGGCGTTTTATGGCTGGAAACGAAATGAAGGAGGAACGCGTGCAAGCCGTTAAACACCTCAGACCCGTGCCAAGTCCTCCCGACGAACTCGAAGTATTCTTTCGAGAACATCACGATCAGGTCTTTCGCACGGCTTATCGCGTGACCGGGAGCGCCTCGGATGCCGAGGATGTGCTCCAGACTGTTTTTCTCAGACTCGTGCGGCGTAACGAGAAAATCGACCTCTCCCCAAGCCCGGGAAGTTATTTTCATCGCGCCGCTGTCAATGCCTCGCTCGATTTGTTGCGCAGCCGGACCCGCTCGCGCTCGGTGTCTCTCGAAGAAGTCGCGCCTGCCGCGACCGAAAGCTCCGAGCCAAGTCCGGAAACTCAATACGTCGATCGTGAGCTTCAAAATCAAATCAGGCGAGCTATTGCGACGCTCGGTCCGAAGGCGGCTGAGCTCATCGTGCTCAAGTATTTTGAAGGGCACAGCAATCTCGAGATCGCCCGAATCCTGGGCACCTCGCAGATGGTAATCGGCGTGCTGCTGCATCGCGCAAGGACAAGGCTTCGCAAAGAACTCGCTACGACCCTGGAGGGATATCATGAGACCGAGTAACAAAGAGCTTAACGACATTCTCGAGCGGGCCACGGCCGCGATCCGCAGCGAGCGGGTGGATCAGACTGTGGTCGAGGGCGCGGCGGAGCGCGTGAGGGCGAAGCTGTCTGATCAAACCGCGACGGCCAGCGCGCCCGCTGCGCTTGTTGACCACGTCGATCATATCCGAAGCTGCGACGACTTCCAAAGACTCATTCCCGAGTACTTGAGCGGAACATTGTCGCCGGCGCGCTCGCTCCTTTTTGAAGATCACACCCACGAATGCATTCCATGCCGCAAGGCGCTCAAGGAAGCGCGCTTCGGCGTTGCAGTGCCGTTGAGGCCAAGCGCGTCGAAATTGTCTACGTCGCAGCGCCAATTGGTGAGATGGGCCATCGCGGCCACGGTCGTGATTGGAGTCGGTGTTTTATCGCTGACTTTTTACGATCGCTTCATAAACATCGGCGAATCATTTCACATGGTCGTTCACGCGATGGACGGGCAGGCGTATCTCGTTTCCGACACGACCACCGAACCGCTCAAGGTCGGAGAAGAAATCAAGCTTGGCGACAAAGTCCGCACTGCTAAAGACGCGGGCGCAGTCGTTCAACTGCCTGACGGTTCGCTGATCGAGATGCGTGAGCGCTCAGAGTTCTCGGTCACCAATAGCTCTCAGGGAACAACGATTCATCTCGATCGCGGCAACGTAATAGTCGAAGCCGCTAAGCAGCAACAGTCTCGCCACCTCTTCGTTCAAACCAACGATTGTCTTGTATCAGTTGTTGGGACGATTTTTTCAGTGAACAGCGCGACGAAGGGCTCTCGCGTATCGGTGGTCCAGGGCGAAGTGCACGTCGAACACGGGAGCAAACAAGATGTGCTGCGTCCGGGTGATCAGGTCGCAACGAATCCGAGCATCGAGAGCATTCCCGTCAAGGACGAGGTCTCCTGGAGCCGCAACGCTGATCAGTACAGGCAGATCCTGGCGGACCTGAAAAAAGAAATCGATCAGCGCGTTGCGAGTCCGGCGGTTCGTTACTCGACTCGCTTGCTGGATATGACTCCCGATGACACGGTGTTCTACGTTGCGATTCCAAACTTGACCGAGATGCTTACCGAATCAAACAAGATCATCGAAGAGCGATTGAACCAGAACCCCGAGCTTCGCCAGTGGTGGAACAAAGAAGAAGCTTCGTCGCGCGGCAGTCAGGAATGGGACAAGGTCATCTCGAAGATCTCCGAGTTCGGCGCGCAAATAGGCGATGAGATCGTCGTCACTGCCCAGCTTTCGAGCTCTGGTAAAGGTGAACCCGACGGCCCGCTCGTGCTGACCACGCTCAAAGATCCCCCGGGCTTCCGATCTTTTGTCGAAGGCCAGTTGTCGTCGATCAGCACAAACTCGAAGAAAGGCCCGAGCGTTCGATTCATCGACGATCCGGCTTCTGTGATGAAGACCGCATCAAAGACGGACGGCGCCGCAAGCCCGTCCAGTGATCTATATATCTGGATCAACGGAGACGTTCTCGCGGCTTCGCCGAAGCTTGATTTTCTGCAACGCGTTCAGACGAGCGTGAAGTCTGCCGCCGTCGCTTCGTACGCCGACGGTTCCTTCAAGTCGCGAATCGCTGAGATTTATCACGATGGGGCGGGGTTTATAATCGCCGCTGATCTCCAGCGATTCATCGCCGGGTCGAAAGGCAGCGACACCAAGACCAATGCCGCGTTGGATCGATTGGGAATCACCAACCTTAAGTACTTCATCGCCGAGATGAAGGAAGATCAGGGCAAGTCATTCAACCGCGCGGTGCTGAGCTTCAGCGATTCAAGTCACGGTATTGCTTCGTGGCTCGCGGCACCGGGTCCGATGGGTGCGCTGCAGTTCATTTCTCCGGACGCGAACGTCGTTGCCGCGTTTGTAGTGAAGGAGCCGGTAGCTTTGGTCGACGATTTGATGGGCACGTTGAACGCGGTAGATCCGAAGTTCAGCGAACATCTCGACGAGTTTCAAAGCCAAACCGGACTGAACATCCGGGAAGACTTCGCCAAGCCGCTCGGCGGTGAGTTCGCGTTCGCGATAGACGGGCCATTGCTTCCGACGCCTTCGTGGAAGCTGGTGTTCGAGGTCTACGATCCGGCGCACTTGCAGCAGACGTTCGAGACGATCGTCAACAAGATGAACGAGCTGGCCGCGCGCGACGGCAAGAAGGGATTCGAGCTATCGCACTCGGATGTCGGTGGTCGAACCTACTACACGCTGAAGTCCCTGGACTTCGGTCTTGAAGTCGACTACACGTACGCGAACGGTTATCTGATAGCTGGTCCGAGCATGGCCCTTATCGAGAACTCGGTGAAGTATCACGAGTCGGGCTACACGCTGTTGCATTCTCCTCGCTTCGTGGCGGCGTTGCCTGAAGACAAGCAGGCAAACTTCTCGGCGTTGATCTATCAGAATCTCTCATCGGTGCTGGGTGGGATCGCGAAGACTGTAGGCGGCGGCGTTACGCAGAACCTCCCGGATGAACAGCGAAAGAGTTTTAACTCGCTTGTAGGTGGACCGGTGCTGGCTTACGCGTACGCTCAAGGGGATCACATTTCGTTTGCGCTCAACGCCGAAGAAGGTCCCATCGGTTTGAAGCCGTCGAATCTCATCAGCATGCCGGGCTCGTTCGGTTTGCCAAACATCATCGCACATTCTGTTCGTTGAAGTTTGAGCAAAGTTTCGAAACATACGCCAGCCCGTGGAACTCCCGTTCACTGGCTGGCGTAAACATTTTGGCTTTCAACTTACATAGTGACTCAGCGAGGAAGTTCGACGGTCAGGGACTGTTAGAAACGATCCATCGGTCGAGTTGATCTTTCGAGGCATTGGCGTCCAGAATAATCCGGACGCTGAAACGTATTAAGAAAGGATCAGGAAATGACGATAACGAACAAAGGGTCGGGTACAAACGTGCATGAAATCGCCGATGGAATCTTTCGCATAAATACTCCCGTGTCGATGCCGGCGCCGGGATTCTCGTTCAACCAGTATTTGATCCTGGATGACGAACCTCTGCTCTTTCATACCGGCTTGCGCAGGATGTTTCCGCTCGTCAGTGAAGCAGTCGCGACAGTGATGCCCCTTGGTCGGCTCCGTTACATTTCGTTCTCACATGTAGAGGCAGACGAATGCGGCTCGCTGAATGAGTGGCTGGCCGTTGCGCCTCAAGCGGTTCCGCTTTGCGGACGAATCGCTGCGATGGTGTCGATTGGCGATCTGGCGGACCGTCCTCCGCGTGCGCTTGCCGATGGAGAAGCGGTCTCACTAGGCAAGCGAACAGTTCGCTGGTTCGACACACCGCATCTGCCTCACGCGTGGGAGTCCGGCTTACTCATGGAGGAGAGCACGCGCACTTTTTTATGTGGAGACCTGTTCACACAAGGCGGGAAGAATCTGCCGGCCATCACCGAGTCCGATATTCTCGAGCCGAGCGAGGCGCTCCGTAAGAACATGGATTATTTCTCTCACGCTCCAGACTCACGCGCGATGCTCGAGCGTCTCGCGTCGACTGAACCAACGACGCTAGCCTGCATGCACGGAAGCGCGTGGAAGGGTAACGGCGCCGCATTACTGAGGGCGCTTGCCGATAGATTGAATTGATTCTCGAATGGAAAACGTATCTGACATAACCGATCAGCCGCTTGCTTCCGTTGCCGTGTTGCCCGATGCGCCCGCAGAACGCGCCGCCAAACCGGTGATCTCTCTGGATAGCTTGAGCGTTCAATTCGGCGGCAGACCGATTCTCAAAGAGCTCACCGGCGAGTTGAGGGGAAGAGCAATCGGGCTGCTCGGTCCTAACGGCGCGGGCAAAACAACGTTGATTCACACGTTGCTTGGTTTCCACGCTCCTTCGTCGGGAACTGCTCACATATTCGGACGAGACATTCGCGCCGAAGCCAAGCAGATTCGAACGCTGATCGGTTATATGCCTGAACGCGATTCGTTCATATCCAACATGTCCTGCGTTCACTTCGTAAGGATCATGGCTGAGCTGTCGGGTCTGCCCGAAGAGGCGGCGCTCGAACGCGCACACGAAGCGTTGTTCTACGTCGGGCTCGGCGAAGCGCGTTATCGACAGCTTGGCACCTACTCGCTTGGCATGAAGCAGCTCGCCAAGCTTGCCCAGGCAGTCGTTCATGGGCCGCGTTTGATCTTTCTCGATGAACCGACCAACGGCCTCGATCCGCCGGCGCGCGCGCGAATGCTGGATTTGATCAGGCACATTCGAGACAGTGGTAAAGCTCACATTTTACTGTCTTCTCATCTGCTGCGCGACGTCGAAGAATGCTGCGAGGAGATTCTGATAATTAAGAATGGCCGGATTGCGGTCTACTGCAATCTTGAAGAGGAGCGAAAGTCGAATCGCAAATTCCTCGAGCTTGAAACTCGCGGCGAGCGTGAAGCGTTTGTCGATGCGATTGGCGCGCTCGGTTGTGAATATGCGCTCACAAGCGAGCGACGGCTCAAGCTCGTGCTTCAGGACGAAGCTCAGATTCGCGATCTCTATCGCATTGCCGGCGAGCATAGCGTGCAGATTCGCCGACTGAATTACAAACGCGATTCGCTTGAAGACATCTTTTTGAAGGCGATGGAGGAAGGCAATGGGGTCGCTCACACTGGAGGCCCGAGAACGTAGACAGCACCGCGGCTGGCGAACCGGGAACAATCACAATGTCAGTCTATGAACACAGCTACAAGCCGTATGCGGGTCCGTTGACGCCGGAGTGGTCGCGGTTTCTGATCATTCCTCGCCACGCGTATCGCGACGTCTTCGCCTCGAAGCTTTTCACCGGTTTTTTCGCCTTGTGTTTCATTTGCCCGCTTGTGATGGCGATACTGATTTACCTGCATCACAATTTGACGGCCTTGGGGATCTTCAACATCGACGTGCGAAACCTCGCGCCGATCAACGCATTTTTTTTCCAGGTCTACGTTTCCATTCAAACCACGCTCGGGTTCCTACTGACCGTGCTTATTGGCCCGCCGCTGATCTCGCGCGACCTGGCAAACAACGCGTTGCCGCTTTATTTGTGCAGGCCGTTTTCGCGAGCTGAATATGTGATTGGCAAGATGAGCGTGCTGTTGATTTTGATCTCGACAATCACATGGGTGCCGGGCGAGCTGCTTTATCTTTTCCAGTCTTACCTGGAAGGCGCCGGCTGGTTCGCGAGCCATCTTTGGATTGCAGCGGCCATCTTCATCGGGAGCTGGACGTGGATCATATTGCTCGCACTGCTGTCGGTGACGATATCCGCATGGGTCAAGTGGCGGCTTGCGGCCAGCGCGGCGATTTTCGGTTTGTTCATCATCTCCAACGTGATCGGTCTGATGGTGAACACCGTGCTCAAAACGAGGTGGGGAAGCATCTTCAATCTAAGCGTCATAATGAAGACCATTGAAGACAGCTTGTTTCGTTCGCCTAATTCGATGGGTATGCCGTCCTGGATGGTGTTTCCGACTTCTGCCGCGTGGACGATGCTCATTCTATTTCTTGCCGGTTGTCTCTTTCTTCTGACTCGCAAGGTGAAGGCTTACGAGGTGGTGCGGTGACCGATAAAAGCGGCGAGCACATGATCGTCTTCGAAGACGTCTCGAAGTTCTACGGCGAGATCCTGGGAGTGAATCGAGTGTCGCTTGCCATCGAGCCGGGCATCACCAGTCTCGTCGGCCCGAACGGCTCCGGCAAAACAACATTGATGAATCTGATGACCGGTTTGATCCGGCCGACTCGCGGACGGGTTAATGTGCTTGGATTGAGGGCCGATCATCCAGAAATTTTCTTCCGTAAGGTCGGTTACTGCTCTCAATTCGATTCGTTCCCGCGAGCGCTGACCGGATTTCAATTCATCAACTCGTATCTTCGCGTTCACGGACGGTCGAAGCAGGAAGCACAGGACCTTGCGTGGAAGTCGCTGCATCGAGTCGACCTGCTGGATGCGGCTCATCTGAAGATCGGCGCGTACAGCAAAGGCATGCGGCAACGCGTGAGGCTGGCTCAATCGATCGCGCACGAGCCTTCGGTGATGATTTTGGACGAGCCCTTGAACGGACTCGACCCGATGGCCCGCGCTGAAACGATTCGCCTGTTCAGGCAGCTCGCCGGCGAAGGCCTTCACCTGATCATCTCCAGTCACATCCTTCATGAAGTAGATATGATGAGCGATCAGGTAATCCTGCTCAACAACGGCTACGTCGTCGCCGAAGGCGAAATCCACGGCGTGCGCGACGAGATGGAAGAGCATCCGATGCAGATCCTGATTCGCTGCGATCGTCCGGGGCTTCTTGCGGCGCGTGTGTTCGAGCAGGACTCAGTCGTCGAAGCGAAGATTCATAAAGACCGCCACGGTCTGTTCATCAAGACGCGAGACGCGGACGCGTTTTACCTGTTGTTGAACCGCATCGTCGTAGACGACGGCCTGACGGTCGAGTCGGTAGCGCCGGTGGACGATGATATTAGTGCGGTCTACCAGTACTTGATTGGAGGAGGTGAAGCGGCGTGAGCGCATCAACGGAAGCCATTGCCGAAACGAAGCTCAGCTCGCGACCCCCGTGGTCGTTGTGGGCTTCTCAAATAGCAGCGATCCTGCGGCTCGAGATCAGAAAGAACTTCATCGGCAAGCGGGCAGTTCTGATGTACATGATGGCAGCCGTTCCTGTACTCCTGATGGCTGCTTTGTCGGCTGAAATCAGTTGGCAGCAATCACGCAATAACAATATCGGAGAGGTCAACGTCATTTTCGCAAACCTTTACGAAGGTCTCATCCTGCGAACGATCGTCTTCTTCGGCTGCGCGTGGATTTTCATGAACCTGTTTCGCGGAGAAGTTGTCGATCGCAGCCTTCATCATTATTTCCTCTCCCCTGTCCGCCGCGAGGTGCTGGTCGTCGGCAAGTATCTTTCGGGTCTGATCGCATCCGTCCTGTTGTTCACGATAAGCACCGCAGGTTCATTGTTGCTTCTGTACATCGGGTTAGGCTCGTCGGGCGCGAACTACTTTTTTGACGGCGCAGGCAAGAGCCAGGCTATGAGCTATCTCGGCATCACGATACTCGCTTGTATCGGTTACGGCGCTGTGTTTATGCTGATCGGGCTCTTTTTTCGCAACCCGATCATTCCTGCACTTCTGATTTACGGATGGGAGTGGATCAACTTTCTTTTGCCGCCGGTGTTGAAGAAGATCAGTGTGATTCACTATCTGCACTCGCTTGCGCCGGTGCCCGTCCCCGAAGGTCCGTTCGCGATGATAGCCGAACCTACGCCCGCGTACCTTTCGATTCCAGGCCTCTTGCTGATGACGGCACTGGTGCTTGTGCTGGCGAGTTTTCAGATTAGAAGGATGGAAATCAAATACGGGGGAGAGTAATCGGATTGTCACTTGAGTGAAATTATTTCAGTCATAGAACTCACTGCGATGTCCAATTCTTATTACCAGAACCTCAAGTTTAGCGTCCTCAACTATATAGCCAACGCGCCAATCGCCCACCCGAATACGCCAAACGCCTTCCTGGCTGCGGACCTTTAGGCATCCCGGAGGCGAGGCTCAGCACCAAGAGCTAGAATCGCCGTGACAACGCGGTTCTTACCGGTCTGTCCAACCGCTTCAAGTCCCGTTCACCCCGCTTGGTGATGCTGACGCTATACATCGATCTCCCCTGCCGAGCGCATCTCCTTTACGACTTCCTCAAACGGACGACGAGACTCGTCGTTGCTCTCGCGAGCGACCTGCCCCATCTTCAGGTCAATCATCATTTCCTCGTAGTCCTCGATTGGGAGAATCACTGCAGTCTTATGACCTTCACTATCGGTTACGAATTGAACATTCTTTGACATCAGTTTTCTCCTGGCATCGTGTGAATAGTCCGAACAACTAGGAATGCTATCACCGCTCAGATCCATTAGTCATTGGTCATAAACCAGCGCACTACTTCGTATCAGGCTGATGTCTGGATGGCGCAGGTTGATTTTAGCGCTACGTTGATTTGTAGCCGAATTATTCTTCTCTGTTCTTGCCAACTAACCGTCTCCAGGTAGTCGGAAAGTGACGGTCGCGTAGCACTACGCTGAGAGTTAAGTGATCCCAGATTCGGCCTATGCGGCTGAGGTAGTATGAGCTCGGGCCTCGGTTGTGGTGTGGTGCTACCTTCCAGCGGTCGATAGGTTCCCAGTTTTCCTTGTATTCCATATTAGGTTCGAAATTGAGATCCGAAGCATCACCCAAGTACTGACTGACTGTGTCATCAACTTCCATGACGCAAGACATTGCGCCAACGGCAAGAAAATCATTCCTCCCGAGTTCGTAAAGTCCGCTCATTTCTAGAACAGCAGCTAGATCGAGAACGATGGTTGATACATAAGATTCGGACCGCCGTTCCACAGTGACATGTTCAAACGGCGATCCGAGGAAATGATTCACTTCTTCTTTAGGGTCGGCATGAGGCCCGGCAGACCGAACTTGTTGTGCTCATATCGATCGCCTATCCAACGAACCAGGTCGAGAAGAAGCGATCCGACTACGCTCTTATGTCCGCTACGGGCCAAAAACAGAGCCAGCGGAATCACACTAACGGCCCAGTGATCAGAAATCGGGTGCGTTAGTCCAGGGTTCTTGCTACCGAACTGAACGACATAATTAGCTATCTGTGGCGCGGTCGGTTCTTCGCTTTCAAGCTCAAGGAGCCCAAGGAGAGCGAGTGTTTCGGCCAAGCGGGTGCAACGAACTGGATATGTCACCAAGGAGGTCAGAGGCTCGTGGGCATGAATAAGGTCCAAAGCTTCAGGCGCTTGACTTCCGCATCTTTCCCATAGATCCAACGCGTAATGCCGAAAGAGACTACGCCCGAGCTCTGCAACTGCAAGACTGACATCGCTGGGTGGCTGCTGACCATGCGAGCAAACCCACGCGCCGCGAACAAGGCACAGCGATGCGTAACAGGCTAGGTCTAACCGCTCACTGCGACGGAGGCGATTGGCAATTGTCGCAGTCTCAATTGCCGATCTCCATAGCCCAGTGACTTGAGAAATGACAAACCATCTTCTGGAGAATCGCTCAAGCGCGGCCTCGCCTAATTCGTTGGTATCTATTTGACCGAGGATCTTTAATAGTTCGCCCTCGTCTTTTCCCGCCAGCCCCACCTCTGGAGTGCTGCTCATAAACCCGACGAGATCTTCACGATCCCATATGACAAAGCCGAGTTCGCCCATCGACTCTAGGTGCGACCGATACTCCTGCGCTGCCGCCGGTGCTCCCCCAACGAGTCTCCCGGTCGTGACGAAGACCGCCTGGCGAGACATTCTTTTATCGAACGATGGATGTGCTAGCGCGTTTGTACGGAGTTCATCTATTTGACCACGAGCCCTGCGCCAGTCTGCGTGGTTCAGATTACCCGCCTTTGTTTGGAATGCGTACTGACAGACGACGCCATCGGCGCTGCACTTGGCAATGAAATCCTTTCCGAATTCGAAGCCGCCGTGAAGGAAGTGAATGTCCCAGAATCCCAAAGCTCGAAGAAGTGCGATGAACGGAGCATCAAATTCGCGCTCCTCAAGCGTATCAAAATAGCTTCCTACTACGTCTGCGATCATTGTGTTCTCGGCGCTTTCGCTCGATCAGCTCTCGATATGCCTTCATCTGGCTTTCTGTAGGAGGTACGGGGAAGTTGATACGTTTCAATATCTGCCCAGCAGTATTGACAATGACAAGGTGATCCCGCTCGGGACGTGAAAAGCATCTACATTCTTGTGTGAAGTCATGAAAGAGATGTAAGAATACCGAAGGGATCTCAGGTTCATCATTTTCGTCAAACGTTATCTCTCCCACGTCTAGCAAGCAGACTATACTGTCGTAGCTCAATGGCTGCCCCTTCATGTCAACCCTATTTCCTGTGGCTTCGGTTAACCGCGACATGTATTTCAGGAAATGTTCCGTTTCGATTTGAGACTTCTGCTCAGCAACGGCGTCTATTGTCCCGATGAAATCGTCGGAGTTTCCTTTGACCACTTCCTTAAGATCGACCGGGAATTCGATCTTATATTCGATACTCTCCCCTGCAACTACTCCCCTGACCGCAGGGTGTTTCTAGTGTGGGGAACCTGTTCGCTTCTATGAGTTGGAATACGGGCGAGAAGTTCGTTCCTCCGTTTCACTAATTCGATGAGTGCGGTGTCGACAAATTCGCCGAGCGCTCGATTGTACTCAGCGAGGCCGAACAGAAAGGAACTCATAGTCTAAACCTACACAATTGAGGCTAGTACGCTCGAGGAGCGACTGAGAGTCGGCAAAAATCAGATTCATCGACCAATCACCAGATCCTTGGGTATACGGCTTGCCCGAACCTGGGTTCATAACATATCCTGCCACACCATCAGCTCCCGCAGACGATGAACAATCGACGCGAACAGATTGGTTGGTACTTCTATGACTGGGCCAACTCTGCGTTCTATACAACCGTCATCACTGTTTTTCTTGGACCCTACCTGACAGAAGTCGCCAAGGCCGCTGCCGAATCGTTGGGCGAGGGCAACACGTTTATCTACCCACTCGGTGTCAAAGTTTTCTACGGTTCATTCTTTCCGTATGTAGTCGCGCTCTCAGTAGGCCTGCAGATGATCTTCCTGCCCATACTCGGAGCGATAGCCGACTACTCGCATCGCAAAAAGCAGATGCTTGCTCTGTTTGCTTACATCGGCGCGTTCGCGACAATCGGGCTCTACTTCTTGCAAGGCACAAACTATCTGCTCGGCGGCGGACTATTCGTGGTCGCGAATCTGAGCTTCGGCGCGTCGGTCGTTTTTTACAATTCGTTTCTCCCGGATATCGCAAGCCCTCAAGATCGCGATCGCGTTTCGTCGATGGGTTGGGCGATCGGTTATCTCGGCGGAGGCTTGCTGTTAGCTCTCAACTTGTACTTGTTCTCCAAAGCCGACTCGTTTGGATTGACTTCGGCGCAGGCAGTTCGCATAAGTCTCGCATCGTCGGGCGCGTGGTGGGCGGTGTTCACGTTGATACCGCTGTCGGCTCTCAAGAATCGTTTGCCCGATAAGCAGCCGCCGCCGGGAGAACACTTCATTGCGACTGGCTTCAAGCAGCTTCGGCAAACGATAAAAAGCGCTCGTCGCTATCCGCAGACGCTTCTATTCCTGATCGCGTACCTGCTTTACAACGATGGCATTCAGGCGGTGATCGCGCTTGCGTCTGTGTTCGGCGCTGAAGAGCTCAAGCTCGATCAATCCACTTTGGTGCAGGTGATCCTGATGGTCCAGTTCGCGGCCTTCTTCGGTTCTTTGATTTTCAATTGGGTTGCAAAAGCTACGGGCGGTAAGCGCGCCATCATCATAAGCCTGATCATCTGGACAGGCGTGCTGGTGTACGCGTATGGACTGCTGCAAACACGCTTGCAGTTTTTCATCCTCGGGGCCGTAATCGCGATTGTGCTGGGGGGGAGTCAGGCGTTGAGCCGCTCGGTGTATTCGCTGATGATTCCAAAAGGACAAGAGGCGGAATACTTCAGCCTCTACGAAGTAAGCGACAAAGGCACAAGCTGGCTTGCACCGCTGCTGTTCGGACTGGCGCTTCAGTTCACCGGGAGTTATCGCGTTGCGATTCTTTCGCTGGTGGTCTTCTTTGTGGTTGGGTTGATATTACTTGTAAGAGTGAATGTAAGAGCGGCCGCGATTGAAGCGGGCAACGAAGCGCCCGCGAAGCTGTAATACGTCTTAGCAAGAATCGTTTCATCGGGCCGTGCAACAAGGGTTGTAACGCGACTCACTTCGGCATAAGTTACTTCTTGGCTATGGAATACCAAAGTCATAGCGAAGTTCAAGTCTGCCGAAACTAAGAAGGTATTCGCCCGGTTTAAGTTCTGTCCTCGGTGTAATCGCAACAACATCGCCGGAGGTGCGCGAGACTACTACTTCGTTGGAGTCGCGTTCCCGGTATCCGTCTTTAACATTCAAAGGTGTGATTGAGGCAGCGACAATTTCGCGATGGTCTTTCTTTTTTTCAAGCCGGACGATCCGCACGTCTTGATCGGACAGCGCGACGCCGCGTACATAGAATGTCGGCCGTTGCTCGCGGATCTGCAAGTGCGACGCGGCGGCGGAGTATGCTTGAATCATACGAACGCCACTCACGCCCGCGGTCAGCAAAGCTGTTGCGACTCCTCTTGCCTCCGCTGCTGAAGGTGAAGCCTGTTCCAACCTGAGCCAACCATCAGGAGCTTTGTAGTAGATTCCCGGCTCGCCCGGAATAGAATCTCCGGTAGAGCTCATTGATTGGGACGGCGCGGCAGGTTATAGAGAGCGATGTTCGAGGTAGTCTGTCGTGTTCTCGCTAACGGTCAGAACGCCGGCATACGCGCGCAGATTCCTTGCGATTTCTCGCGCAACGGCGACACTCGCGCTTTGAGCTGTATTCCCGGACTGAGCCACTGTGAAGACAGTTTTGCCATCAGGCGTGAGAGCTACAGCGGTACCAAAAGCAAACGGCATAGGGAACCGTATATCTCCAGGGCGGATATTTGGATCGTTATCCCAGGTCTTTCCCGTTCCAAACGTCAGAATTATTCGAGCGTTATAGCCGTCGGTGGACTTGCTCACGAATGTGATCTTGAGATCAGATGCGCGTGAGCTTCGGCGCATTTCTTCGATCGCCAGCGGAATCGCCGATTCGTCTCCTTCAACGAGTATGCGAATGCCTCTCTTCTGCAGTCGCTCGCCAGGCGAAACGTCCTGAGCTTGGATTCGACTCTGTAATGCCGCCGACGCGACAGCAAATACGACAGCGACGAGAAGGCATCGATTTAACATCACTGAAACTCCTTGGACTCCAAACCATTCGCGCGTGACATCTTTCAGCTCTCAATGCTAACCGTCAGCTCACGCTCAATCAACAATCTCAGCCAATAGCTTCTCATCATAGTAAACGCGCGCCGGCAGACGCACCTTGCCGTTCAGCGCGTAAAACTCTTTTAGGCGCGCGCCCGGCGCTATTCTTCTGTCTAGAGCACACCAATAACGATCGCCAGATTGGATAGCTAAAACATCAGCTTGATTATAGTCGCTTCCTACAAACGAAAGTCTCTGAGGAGAGAAAACTGTAAATTCCGTGGAATTGTTAAAGACCTCTACCTCTATCGAACCACCACCAAGCTTGAGGAAGCTGCCTCTGAACTTGGTAAGAGTTATCTTCAGCGGTCCTGCAATAAGCGGTGTTCGGTCAAGTTCTGACACGCGAATCCGAGCAGGTTGATTGGTAGCCGAAGCCACTAACGCAATAAGCAGGACTAGAAGGATCGGGGGCAGTGGTTTGATGCACAAGTTTCGAAATCTGCGCATTAGCTTGCCGCCAGGAACGTGTTGTTTGCAAATCTCCCGATCACCTGATTTCATATAACTACCTTGCTTGTCGCTTGGCTTACTGCGATTGTTCATCAAACAATCCATCAATAATGAACAATCCTTCGCGCGCTGCACTGCCTTCGCCAACCGTGCCGCGAAGTAGCAGCGTTCCCTTGTCGCTGAGCTTGACAGGTGAGAAATTGTGCACAACCTGTCCATCAGTTGTCATATCGCCTTCAACTAGTGCCAGCCTGGTTTGAAAAATATCCGGTCCCGGAAAAGCGACCTTGCGGGTCCAAAGCCACAATGCTGAGCGGCCGCCGCTGAGCTTCACCACAGACACAATCCCTGACGGAGGGCGAGGAGCGCCGGAAGGAAACGGGAAAACGCCATTGGACACAGGCGGGCCAAAGCTTTGAATGGTTTCGCTCGGCAGACCAGGAGCGGGATCACCAACCCCAGCGATTACGAACGCGCCGCCGAGCACATCCCTTGCGGCAATCGCTTTCAGCCCTCCCTTGAACACAACGGATGCTATCGACACCTGAAAGGTCATCGCCGGTGGTGTTAATATTTGCTTTATCTTGCCAAACCCATCGATGCGACCTCTTGTTCTGAAGTTAGTCCCGGACAAGGTGTTGCCACCGACAAAAATTACTTCCTTGAAGTCCCCGCCGCTGGCATCGCTCAAATCGGCAACAGCGCACACCGCCTCGGCGCCCATTTGCGAGATCACAAATCCTTCACTTCATTCTCTCCCAACTTATCGCCGGTGGTCAGTTCTTCTGGCGAGAAAATGCTAGACATCGTTACGACAGATTTGTTGCCTTCTTCCATCAGCGCAATAAATGTCAAAGTCCACTCGAGCCCTCTAACGCTGTGTTCTGTGATGAGGGTTGGCTGAGAAAAGGATTTGTAGCTGAAACCGCGCGGAGAGTTGCCGCCTGCCAGGGCGACGGCTTGCACTCCATCAGGTTTCATCAGGAAAAGGCCCTCCGATGCAGAGCCTCCTTCCAGCTCAGCACGGAAAATCATAAAAGCGGTGTCCACGCCGTTGTAACCGTAGAACGACCTGTCCAATTCATCGAACTTCGTGTACGCGCTTCCATCCGGCGCTTTGTCGCCTGTGCGTAGGAGCACGCGACTAGTGTCGCCCGACATGAGCAATATCGCGCCGCTCGCGGATGAACCTGACGGTGTTGCACTGAATGCAACGTCGCTGGAATCGTCTACTGCCGCAGATATGATCTTCGAGTATGTTCCGCCTATCTCTGCAGGGGCGCCGCCTGATTCAAGAGCTACCATGCGCAGATTGCCGGCGGCACTCGCTACGGAAGTCTTCATTCTTGCTGGCGCAGTCATCGTTGTGGTCATGGCAATTACTCCGAGGGTAAGAACTATCCTCCTTGATGTAAGGCAAGCCTCACCAATTGCACGAAGCCATCTTCGCATCACAATGTCGTATGCGGCTCGATGCGACTTAGGTTCTCTCTTTCGCGAGGTCATACGTCACCTATCTTCAATTTCCGCACCACATCAATTCACCATGTCAACTCACGAACTGGACGGATTGTAGCTTTCGCCATTTTTATGATACTCGCCGGATTTAGGCACCGTGGCGGTGATGTCTAATTTCGCGACTTCGCCACCACGGCTGCTAGTGCTTACGTCCATCCAATCGCCGCAGTTACTTTAATAGACCTGCGCGTCGTATGTGCCAGTATCCCGCGCAGCATGAACATCACAGACAGATAGGCGGATGCAGCTAAATAGCAACCCTTGTACCGACAAAGGAATCAATGGCGAGCCCGACTGGAATTGTAGAATGAGTCACTTGAATTATCGCGGGAAACCTTGCGACTTGAATCACTCTGTATTGGTTTGTTACTGGGGTGAAAGAATTACCGGTCCTCTTAACTTTGTCTCAAAGTTGTCGCGATCGATCCTTGCGAATTGTTCCTATCCAAGGCTCGCTCTACTTCCTGCGTTGCTTGATTCGAATCGGCGTCGCAAAGAACCCGAACTCCTCGCGCAAGCGGTTAACGATGTATCGCTCGTATGAAAAATGAAGCTTCGCCTTTTGACTACGTGAGGTCGTGAACAACACAAATGTCGGTGGCCGAGTCGCAGCTTGCGTCATGTACAAAACCCGGAGCGGGTACTTCGATCTAGTGGTCGCGCGAGGCTGTTCGAGATTTCGCTCAAAAAACCGATTGAGCTCCGAAGTCGAGATGCGCTTGCTGCGCTCGTCATTAGCTTGCCGCGCAAGTTCCAACAGTTTAGTCACGCGCAGACCGCTCTTCGCCGAGATGAAAACAATCGGCGCGTAGTCGGCGAACTTCATCATCTCGCGTATGCGGTGCTCATATTGCGAAGTCGAATGCGTGTCTTTCTCAATCGCGTCCCATTTGTTGACCGCTATGATCAGGCTCGCGCCCGCATCGTGCGCATAGCCGCCAATTGTCGCATCGAGCGCGGTCGGCCCTTCGATCGCGTCGATCAACAGAATCGCGACGTCGGCTTGTTCGAGATTGCGTCGAGCCATCACGACAGAAATTTTTTCGGCCACCAGTTCGGTCTTGCCCTTGCGACGGATACCGGCGGTGTCGATCAATTTGAAGTGTGTGTCTTCATAAATGAGTTCTGTATCGACCGAGTCGCGAGTCGTGCCGGGAATCGGAGAAACGATCACGCGGTCTTCGCCCAAAAGCCGATTTACGAGCGATGACTTCCCGACGTTTGGACGGCCAACGATTGCGATGCCAAGCTCACGATGCCCCGCTTCGCGCGGCTCAGATACTGGAAGCACTTCGAATGCTGCATCGAGCATTTCAGCTACGCCGTCGCCGTGCTCGGCCGACACCGGAAACACTTCGTCGAATCCCCAACGTTCAAACTCGTGCGCGTCGGCCTCGAGCGTCGCGCTGTCAACCTTATTCGCCGCCACGAACACTCGCTTTCCGGTGAGCCGCGCAAGCTCAGCGAGCTCTTCATCAAGCGGAGTGATTCCCGAGCGCGCGTCGACAACCAGAATGATCAACGATGCCTGATCGAGAGCCGTGCGCGCCTGCGCCAAAATGTTAGACGGAATCAATTCTCTGTCGTCAGGTATGATTCCGCCCGTGTCCACCAATTGAAACTCGCGTCCTCGCCACTCGGCGCGGCCGTAAATTCTATCGCGCGTGATCCCCGGCTCGTCTCCAACGATGGCTCGCCGCGAGCCGGTGAGCTTATTGAACAATGTCGATTTGCCGACGTTCGGGCGGCCCAGGATAACGACTGTCGGAAGCTGTTCGGGTTCGTCGCGAGCGCTCGATGAAATTTTTCCCGCCTCCTGCATAAGCATTCAATGTAGCGTGCGGTTCGCGGCTTTTACAAGGAACGGTTAGCGAGTAAGATGCTTCACTGCGATGGTGACACATATTGCACATCATCTGATTGAGCGGCTCAAGTTTTTTCTCCGGAGCGGGAAAGCGCGCCGCTCTCCTCACCTGGAATTAGGTGAGCGCGGAGAACGCCTGGCGCTCGACTACCTCTCGCGCTACGAGGGTTATCGCATAGCTGCCATCAATTTTCGGATGCCCCTTGGGAGAGGGTTGCGAGGTCAAAAGCTTACGGCTGAAATCGACATAATCGCTTACGATGGCGATACGCTGGCTTTTGTCGAAGTGAAAACTCGCACATCTGCGGATTTTGTAGCGCCCGAACGCGCGGTCGATTTGAGAAAGCAACGCCAGATTGCGCGCGCGGCGCGACGTTATCGGCAGTTGATGAAGGTCACCGAGGAGCCTTATCGCTATGATGTCGTAACTGTTTTGCCGTCCGCGAAAGACGACGATGAAATCGAGTTGCTTCGCGGATACTTCGACGATCGGATCTTTCAACGAGCCAGGTACTTCAGGAATGAAACGTGAGGAGTGAAACGTGAGGCGTGAAACGTGATCCGTGAAACGTGAGGCGTGAAACGTGATCCGTGAGGCGTGACGCGTGAGGCGTGAAACGTGAGGCGTGAAACGTGAAACGTGAGACGCTAACGAGGCGAGCTGTGACAAAGCAGTGAATGATGCGTTCCTCTTTTCACGGAACACGCGTCACGGAACACGCTTCACGGATCACGCTTCACGGATCACGCGTCACGGATCACGCTTCACGGATCACGCTTCACGCGTCACGTTTCACGCTTCATTCTTCAATTTCCGTTTCAGCCAAATAACGCGCCGCGTCCGTCGGGTTCAAAGCGTTTATGTAGATTCCACTTCCCTGCTCGAATCCCGCCCAAATAGTCGTACGAACAAGTATCTCGATGTGCCAATGAAAGTCCTCGCGAATCGTGCTGTAGTCGCCGGTTCGCGGTGTGATGTTGAGGTTCGGGGCCGAGTGAATGTAGAAATTGTACGGCGGATTTCCGAGCAGCTTGTAAATCTTCATCAACACGACTTTCATCATCTTCGCGAGCGCGAGCCGTTCCTCTGGAGTTGTTTGTATGAAAGTATACTGATGAACCTTGGGCTGAATATGAATCTCGTAAGGCATTCGAGCGGCGAATGGAATATAAGCGATGAACTTCTCGTTTTCCGCGACTACCCGATCGCGCTGATGAGTTTCGACAAGCACCGAGCCGTCATCATTGAAGATCACGTTCTCCTGGAAAAAAATCTGATCGAGTTGGCGGCACCATATGCAGCCTTCTCCGTTGACGAAGTGCTCCTTCGCGTGGCGGAGCTTGCTCTTCAACGCATCGGGGATGACGGTCGTCGCGATTATCTGCGCGTGAGGATGAGTCAGCGACGCGCCGGCTGCTTTGCCGTGATTCTTAAACAGCAAAACGTATTTCAGCTTACGATCGCGTTCGAGATCGACGTGCCGTTCCCACCAGGTGTCTACGATTCGAGCGATTTGTTCCAGCGGCTGATGCTCGAGATAAATGTCGTGCTCGGGAGATTCGATCGCCACTTCGTGCGCGCCGTAGCCGGTCGCGATCTGAAACATGCCAACTCGTCTGAGCTTGATCTCGGGAAAGATTCCAAACGCCGGGAATTTGTTGGGCACCACTCGAGTCAGCCAGCCTGGGGTGTTGGGAGGTTCGCCGTTGTTGCGTATCGTGAAAATCTCAGGCGGTGTTTGATCCTCTTTCCCATAACAAAACGGACAGCGAGCGCGGCTTTCCGGTGTTTCATCCTCGCGTCGCGGCTCCGGAGCCTCGGGTCGTTGGGCTCGAGCTGATGAGATGATGACCCACCTTCCGCTGATAGGATCCTTCCGAAGCTCGGGTCTGAATTCAGGCATGCTTCCCTCCACCAGGATTGTCTTTAGAATTGAATGATTAGTCCACGCATCAAAACTGGAAGTATCACTCGCAGCAAAACAGCGGACAAGAGTAGCAGGATTAGATTGAATCGGCTAGCGCCACTCGCATTCCTGAACGACACAATTATCGCACTCAGTAGGGCGACATTTGCTGTCCGCCAAAGCACCTGATAGTATCGTCTTTCCCGTGCGAAGGAACGCTTAACTCAATGTCTCGCATTCTGCAGCCGCTCCCGCGCATTTTGTTATTACCTCTCCTGCTCGCGTTGAATTCCGCACTCGCTTTCGGCCATCAGTTTTCGGGCGTCCACGTCCAGGACTCCGGGCAAAGCAATCAGGAAAAGGAAACTCAAAAGCAGAAGCGCGCTCGAAAAGCCGAGCGCAAAAAACAAGCTTCGCCGGAGAAAGAGCCAGAAAAACCTGCCCGAGTTGCCGGACCCGAAGAGACAGTCGACATTGTAGCCGACAAGCAATCGAAGAACGGTGAGTTGTTCATCTACGAGGGCTACGTCAATGCAACTCAAGGCGACATGCGATTGCAGGCCGATCACGTCACGCTCAACAATACGACCGGTGACATGGTGGCCGAGGGCAACGTGATCTTCGACCAGGGCGCCGACCAGAGAGTGACTGCGCGCCGCGCCGAGATTAACTGGACGACGAAGAGAGGAATCTTCTGGGACACCACCGGGTTCACCAATCGCACACAAACTGGTGATTACGTTTTCTTCACCGCAAGTCGCGTTGAAAAGACTGGACCCGACACTTACGAATTGTATGACGCCGACGTCACCGCTTGCGAAGATGTGATTCCGAAGTGGACCTTCAAGACACGTCGCGCGGAGCTGAAGATGGGCGACCGCGTCATCATGCACAACGCAGTGTTTCGCGTGAAGACGCTTCCCGCTTTCGTGCTTCCGTACGCATGGATTCCCGCCGGGCGAAAGGAGCGAAAGTCGGGATTCCTTTTGCCGAACACCGGCACTTCAAGTCAAAAAGGGCGGACCTTGAAGCTCGCCTACTACCAGACGCTGGGCGATTCGGCTGACATCACATTTCGAGGCGACATCTACACCCAACGCGGCATCGGAATGGGCGCCGAGTTCCGCGCACAGACCGACGAGAAGTCTTATCTGAGATTAGGCGTGTTCTCAGTGAAGGACCGGCTGTTCGGACCGGCCGGCGACAATCAAGGTGGGACGGCTTTTATCGGCGAAGCGGTGCAGCATCTGCCTCACGGCTGGCTCGCCGTAGGAAATGTATCGTTAGTTACGAGCCTTGCATTCAGGCAGGTCTTCTCCGACGACATATCTCAAGTGGTCGATCCGAGGCGCGAGTCGACCTTCTACGCAAACAACAACACGAACGGGTTCAGTGTGAACCTTCTCGCGTCCAACGAAACGACAACGCTATTCACGCCCAGTCAAAACCCATTGACTCCAAGCGCGGGGACAAGCACCGACGTAAAGATTCGTCACGCGCCTGAAATGGATCTGACGATGTACCCGCGCCGAATATTCGACGGCACGCCGATCTATTTTTCGTTCGACTCAAGCGTGGGCGCGCTCAAGAAAGAAGAGATAGTCGATACGAGTATCGTGCTGACTACGCCGACCGTTCAGCGGTTCGACTTTCAGCCGAAGATCACTGTGCCTTTGGCTACCGTGGCGGGCGTCGCAATTACTCCAAGCCTGACGCTGCGCGAAACTTTTTACAACAGCAGCATGGATCCGAGCGTGCCGCTTTTCGATGCCGACAAATTCACTCTCGATCCGGCGGACCCGCGTCTCGACCCCAACCGCGTCGAATTTCAACCTGGTTTGAAGCTCTTTGATCACAACGCGCTCAACCCAATCGTACCAAGGAATCTCTCGCGTCATTACGCCGAATTGGATGTTGACATTCGGCCGCCTTCGCTCGAAAAGACTTATCTCAACGACGACGGCTCCGAACGGTTCAAGCATGTCATCGAACCTTACGTTACTTATCGTTTGATTGATGGTATAGGCGAGCAGTTCAACAGGATCATTCGCTTCGACGGCACCGATACAATCGCCAATACAAATGAACTGGAGTACGCGATAGTAAATCGGTTCTTTACGAAGGAGCTTCCTTCTGATGTGACTCGACGCCGCGTGAGACGACGACACTTGCCATCGGATATGAAGCCCGTCCGGCCTGCGGACCAGGACAACACCGCCGCTGAAACATCAACAAGCGGAACGCCGCCGGCAAAGACCGAGCCCGCTCCGGCTGACGCTTCGATAACTGATCAAAGCGGAACGAATAAGTCCGCGCAAACAAATCAGTCCGATAAGAACAAACTTGAAACCGGGCAGCAAGTCGAATTGAATTCTCCTGACAAGCTTTCGCAGAGAGCGGAACAGGCGAATCCGCGAACACGCAAAGGCCAGCAGGAATTGGACGCTGCCGAGGCGCTTGCCAGCGACGAAGATGAAACTCCTCAGGCTTACGAGGTTCTCACTGTTGCCATCGCGCAGAAATATTTCTTCGATCGCACCTTCGGCGGCGCTTTGATTTCCGGCGCGCGCAATCAGTTCTATCCGCTAAACACGCTGACCGGCTTTACATACGCCGGCGAGGCGCGAAGTCTTTCGCCAGTGAACGTATCGGCACGATATCGCCCGCTCTCCACGATGTACGCTGATCTTCGAATGGACATAGGCGGTGACGGAGGCGTGCGCGACCTGACCATCGGGGGCGGAATCAAAAAAGATAAGTATTCCGTCTCTGCCGATTATTTTTTGTCGCGACAAGTCAAGCTTGAACCGAATAGTTTCGAAGCGGGAACCTTTCCGGGAGATCAGATCGGCGCCACTGTGCAGATTGGCGACGACCTGCGCGGCTTGTACGGAGGCGCTCGACTAAATTATGACTTCACCAACCGATTCATCGCCGACACGCAGGTTTCAAACGGGCGTTTGATTAATTCGAGGGGCTACATCGGATACTCATGGGATTGTTGCGGTGTACAGTTCAACTACAACACCTTCAAGGCGGGCTTGCGCAACGAGAACGCGTGGTCATTCTCATTCACGCTCGCGGGATTGGGAAGCTACGGGACCGATCAATTCGCTCAACTAGGCGGTGGTCCGGGCGGTCGCAAACGCGGCAAGCGTAACAGCGGCGGCGACGATTATTTTCAGTAAGAAAGTCATTGGTCATTTGTCATTTGCCACTTGTGCTAGCGGTCGCCCCACTAAACCAATGACTAATGACCAATGACTAATGACTAATGACCTGCGATGAAAACCAAGCGCACAGAAACCGGCTTCCTGATTGTCCTTGACGTTGGAGACGAGATAGTCAATTCGCTCAAGACGCTCGCGGCATCAGAACGCGTCGGCTTGGCTTCGTTGTCGGGAATCGGAGCCGTGCGCAATGCCGTGGTGGGTTATCTCGATCTCACGCAGAAGCAGTATCTCAAGCGGGAGTTCGGTCCTGAATCGATGGAGCTCCTTTCGCTTCTCGGCAACCTGACGGTTCTCGATGGTGAACCGGTTGTGCATTGTCACGTAGTTCTTGCGGATCGAGAAATGAAGACATTCGGGGGCCACTTATTTGAAGCTACAACATCGGTGACCGTTGAGATGTTCGTAAGGGTCTTCGAAGGAGAAGTCCCGCGACAATTCGACCCCGCCTCCGGCGCAAACCTTATGCGATTTTAATCACTCGACAACCAGGACGAAAATCTGCGAGGACACCGCGCCCGGATTTACTACCTTCAATTCGTGACGACCCGACGCGAGAGCAATCGGCTTCAGCAAGAATGATCCATCGCTCACCGTAGCACTCGTCTGAACGCCGTCCACTAACAGTACCGCAGCCGCGTTGAATCTGTCCCCGATTACAATCAACTTCTTCCCCCCTTTGTATTTCGCTTTGGTGATCGCCGGTATGGTCTCAGGATCTACCAGCTTGATCAGCACCGAAGTGGTCGCGTTAACCGCGGCTGTATCGAGAACGGTAATCACGAATGCAAAACTTCCAGCGACGGTGGGCACGCCGGAGATCAACCCTGTCGTCGAGCTCAAACTCAAACCGGAAGGAAGCGTACCCGTGCTGACCGACCACGTATACGGCGGAGTCCCGCCAGTTGCCGATAGCTGATAGCTGAACGATGAACCTTTCAGCCCGCTCAGTGACGGCACGCCCGCCGCCGAGAGCGGGGGCGCGAGAACGGATATCGTAAAAGCCTTGCTTACGGTGTGTGTGTCCGCATCGGTCGCAGTAACGGTAAAGTTGAAGGTCCCGACTGCGCTCGGCGTACCCGATATGATTCCGGTCCATGAAGCAAGCGCAAGCCCGCCCGGTAACGCGCCCGCGGTCACCGCCCAACTGTAGGCCGGCTTACCTCCGGTAGCATTCAGTTGTTGACTGAAGCTCGTTCCCCTCGTCGCGTTCGCAATTGACGACGTAGCGATGTCGAGAGGCGGACCAGTCACCGTGATCGTCAATGCTTTTTGTATCGTCTGCGATTTCGAGTCGGCCATCTGCACGGTGACCGACGTAGTTCCGGCAACGGTCGGCGTTCCAGTCAACGCGCCGGTGTTTGGATCCAAAACGATCCCAGAGGGAAGAGTGCCCGCCGCGACTTTCCAAATGTAGGGAGGAGTTCCGCCCGCAGCGGGAATTTGGTAGCTGAAAGGAGTTCCCTTCGTCACAGTAAGAGTTGAACCACCGCCGATCGACAAAGGATCCGGCGCACTCGGATCGCCTACAGTGATGCTGACGTTCGCGGACATTTCACCAAAGAACCCGACTCCCTGTTCGAACAACTGCCATTGAAAATTGTAGACTCCGGCGTGGGCGGGCGCGTTCGCCTGGAACACAAGAGTCATTTGTTCGCCAGGCGCAACGGGCGTGTTGAGCCAGGGCACAATGTCTCCACCCCAGCTCACATTGTTGGCCGGGTTCTGCGAGACGATTGCGAAACCGGATGAACCGGACCACGATTTCTCGCTGGTGTTGACCCACTTGATCGTTGCGAAGAACGACTGGCCGGGGTCCATCTTCGTCGGCACGTTCTGTGAGACGAACTGCGAGTCATATCCCGAAGGAGGAGCTATTACATTGATCGAAAGAGTTTTCTGCGCAGATGCGCTTAAAGCATCAGTCACCTTGACCGTAAAGCTCGAACTTCCGATCGTCGTGGGAGTGCCGCTTACGACTCCGTTCGTGGCAAGCGCGAGTCCATCGGGCAGCAAGCCCGAATCAAGTGTCCAGGTGTAAGGAGCCACTCCGCCTGACGCGCTGAGTTGCCTCGAAAACGGACTTCCCTGAGTTGCCACTCCAGCTGACGAATCAGTTGCAATCGCGAGCGGTCCGCCTCCACCGCCGCTTGCGGGATAAACGAATGTGATCGCGTCCATATCATCCTGGCGAATCGACGCACATCGTCCATCGAAGTGAGCTACTCCAAACATGGTGGCATCCGGATTGTGTGAGTGACCGAGCCCGAGCGTGTGGCCCATCTCGTGTGTCGCGACTTCCTGAACGCTGCAATGGTCCGTAAAAGAGCAAGCTGAATATGGATTTAAGGAAATATGTGCAAAGGTAGCTTGAACAAACGTGGTGCCGTTGATCGTTCTGGTTTGACTGGTATCCCAGTTTAAACTTCCAAGAGCGATGATACTGGAACAATCAGGTGTCGGCGAGAATTCTCCGTCGCAGTTGTTAAAGACAATGCTATTCGAATCTCGCGGGTAACAAAACTCACCGACTCCACCGTTGACGACGCGAAGCGATGAGTTCGGCACGCTCGACCAGGCATTCATTGCCGCGCTGATGTCATTCATGATCTGCGAATTGGGCGCGCCATCCGGGTTGACGAAAAACACGATAGGCTTGCCGCTGTCGGGCTCGAACCAGCGAGGCGGAGGCGTAGTGAAGAGAGTGAACTGTGCGTTGATGTCGTTTTCGTTCGGACGGTTGTACTCGGCAGGCTCCGCGAGTATCGGAGTGTCAGCGTAATAAGTCTCTTCGAAGGCCTGCGAGCGCTGCCGCTCAACCTTCACTCTCTTTCGAATCATTGCCCGGTATGCCGTGAGCGTTTCCCGGCTTGTGGATACACCGCCGCGATTATCATTCTGAAACACTGCGGAGTTCTTATCACCCACATCTCGAAACACGAGGCTCTCGCCCGTTCGCGGATCGGGAACAATTGAAAACTTGCCGAGGAACATATGATAAACGCGAAGACTTCCGTCGCGCCAGGTGTCGAGATAAACGATCACATTTTCGCCGGCCGTGAACTGAGGCGAGCCGAACACGACGCTGCCGCGAGTTCCTACTTGCCCGCCTTCTTCTTTAATTACAATTTCGCGCTGGTTGATTTGACCCTTGAAAACTTCGTTCACGCGCAGTCGCACATAAGTGAAAATGCGGAGGGTCGCATCATCCGATTGACAACTCATCGAAAGCACTCTGGCTCTGACGATGGCCCTCGCTCCTATGATCAAGTCATCGTCGGTCGGTACTACGAAAATGGATGCTTGGGCTTTGGCGGCCAGGAAGAACAAAACGCAAACAGCCAGCAGTCTTATGCCGGCCTTCCCGGATGTGTGCATGCTGCCTCACTCACGAGGGCTGTTGCGTAGTTATGACGAAAGGGGTTTGCGTCCGATTTAGCCTGCGGTAATTTACCAAATCAGCAGGTCAGTTCTTATAGCGATCCAGGGGCCTGGGCTTTACTCTGCCTGCTTTAGAAGTGTCACCGAATCCCGGCCCATAAAATACTCGGGAACTCTGAGACTGTCAATTAAATAGCAATGGAAAATGTGTTATTGGACCGAGAATCAAGACCGAACGACGACAACTCCGGACTTCGAGTTCGTGAGTTTCTGTATTCAAGCCGCTGAATTTGAGCGTGGCGCGCTTCAAAAGATAACGGTTGACATAGCAATAGTTCATATATAAACTGTTATCCCTGAACGGCCGTACGACATATGAAACTGCAGCACGAGTTGAGACTGAAGCAGCCGCTGGCGAGCCTCAATCACGAGGCGCTGTTGAGTCTCGTGCGTACGTCGTCGTTGATGCAAAAGCTTTCCGACCGCTTCTTTTCTCGCTTCGGGCTAACCGACGTTCAGTTCAATATCCTGATGATTCTGAAAGAACACCGAAGAGCCGGCCTGAGCCAGCAGGAGCTCAGCGAGCACTTGATAGTCACCAAATCAAACGTAGTCGGGTTGGTTGATCGACTCGAGCGGAGCGGTTACGTCACGCGCCGGGCGCATCCGTCTGACCGGCGATTCAATCAGATCGTGCTGACCAGCAAGGGCGCGCAGCTTGAATCGAAGATTGAATCACTGTACTTCAAAGAAGTGGACGGGATGATGAATGTTCTGTCGGCCTCGGAGAAGCGATCGGTGATTCGCGCGATGGAAAGAATTCGAGATTACATCGGAACCAACGGCACGTGAATAGATCAAAAGCAACTAGCGCGATCGTTGCTTCATCTATAGCTCCCGATTGCGCGCGGCAAAGATGAACGCGATTCTATTGATTGCGATGCGCCCTCCCCGGCGCCCCGCTCGCTGAAACGGAGGCCGTTATGGCTGAAGACGAATCCTCACCAGACAAATCGAAGCAGTTGGAAGTTCGCTTGAATTACCTCGAACTGGTTGCGCGCGATACAGCCGCACGGCTTTATGAAATCGAAAAGCATTTGGGACTCGTCTTTCACGCCGTTCCTCGTGAGCTAAAGTCCACAACCGAAAAAGAAGCCGAAATCAAGGACGGCATGCCCGCTGTCAAAGAAACGCGGGCGAGCGAAGAGCCCGGTAAAGTGATCGTTAATCCCGAAGACTCGAGGCAGCCAATCGTTTCGATAACGCCTGGCGAACAACCGACGCCGCAAACGGCGCAGCCTTCCGTTACATATAAGAGTCCTTACGAGAGACTGACAGAGCCGGCGCCTTCCGCGAGGCCAGCGGTTGCTCCGCGTAAAAAGCCGCGCGGCGATTTGGAATCGCGCATTGGTGGAAGCTGGTTCAATCGCATCGGCGTATTGGCGATCTTCCTCGGCGTCGCATTCTTTCTGAAGTACGCAGTTGACAGTCAGTGGATCGGTCCGACGACAAGGGTGCTGATCGGAGTTGCCATCGGCATTGTGTTTTTGATTGGCGGAGAGCGGTTGCGCAAACGCTACGCCAGTTACGCGTACGGATTGACCGGAGGCGGAATCGCGGTGCTGTACGCTTCGATTTGGTTCGCGTCATTCAAGCGCTACGGGCTGATCCCTCCGACTGAAGCTTTCATCTTCATGGCGGTCGTTACAGCAACGGCTTCGTTGTTGGCTGCCAGGTACAGCGCGTTACCGATCGCGATTCTGGGACTGATCGGCGGTTTCCTGACACCAATACTTCTTTCAACCGGCGTTGACAACGAGACGGGTCTGTTCGGCTACATCGCGGTGCTCGATGCTGGAGTGCTGATGCTTGCGTACTCAAAACAGTGGCGTAGTCTCAATTACCTCTCGTTTGTCTCGACAGTCTTGATGTTCGCCGCATGGATGGCCGATTGGTACGACCAGTCGAAGTTGCACACGACGGTTATCTTTCTCACGGTCTTCTTCGTCATCTTTGCCTTGCTGGCCGTCCTTTACAACGTTGTGAATCGCAGGCCCACCCGATGGCTTGACCTTTCGATGGTCTTCTCGAATGCCTTGCTCTATTTTGGCACGAGCTACGCCCTGCTCGATGAGAAGTATCACAGCATGCTCGGTCTGTTCGCTGTGCTGGTAGCCGCGTTCTATCTTGGGCTGGGTTACTTCACTTATGAGCGAGACCGCGAAGACAAATTGCTGGTGTTCACTTTTCTCGGGCTGGGGTTTCTGTTCTCAGTGCTCGCGGTTCCGATTCAATTCGAGCAGCACTGGATAACGATGGCGTGGGCAATCGAAGGCGCCGTGATGACCTGGATCGGTTTGCGCGCGAATGACCGCACTTCACGATACGCGGGGCTTGTCGTGTTCCTCATCGCGATTACTCACTGGGCACTGTCGGACGTGCCGGACTCGGCTTACCTGGCGCCTGGTCATTTTGTTCCAATCTTGAACCAGCGAGGTCTTTCATGCGCTGTCCTTGTAGCGACACTTGCGGCGTCCGCAATTTTCTACAAGCGATATGCGGAGAAGATCGAGGACCGCGGAAGCTTCGCGGGGTTGTTGCTTCTCGCGGCGAACTCGCTCGCCATCGCGTTGTTGAGCATCGATGCGAATGACTACTTCGAACAGAAGAAGTCGATGGCTTCGGGCTTAGACTTCGCCGGATCGCTCGCCAACAGCAAGGCTCTGACACTAACCGCGCTGTGGACAATCTACGGCTTCGGCACCTTGTTCGTCGGCGTAACGCGCAAGATCAGGCCCTTGCGATTTCTGGCGTTGCTTCTGCTCGCCGGCGCAACCATCAAAGTTCTGGTGGTCGACCTGAACTACTACGCCGCGACGTGGCACATGCTGATCCTCAATCAGACTTTTGCAGGTTTCATTTTGATCGTTGCCGCACTCGCTCTTGGAGCGTGGTTGTATGCGCGTCATGTTGAAGCCGGCAATGAAGAGCGAGACATCGTCATCCCTCTTTTGATCGGCGTCGCGAACGTCCTTGTGGTCATCGCACTCAGCGCTGAAGTATGGGGACACTTCGCCAGGGTCAAGTCCGTATCAGCCGACGAAGAAATCAGTCGCATCGAGAACACAAAGCAGTTTGTTCTCTCCGCCGTGTGGACGGTCTATGGAGGAGTAGCTCTGTTGGCCGGCATAAAGCGCGGGTCGCGAGCCTTCAGGTTAGGCGCGTTGTTATTGCTGGCTTTGACGATTGCGAAAGCGCTGCTGATTGACTTGTCCTACTACGACGCCAACTGGCACGCGCTCTTTCTCAATCAAACTTTCGCGACGTTTGCACTGCTGGTGTACGCGCTCGCATCAAGCGCAAGGTCGTACTCTCAGGGTAAGCTGAGCGATACCGGAGAGAGCAAAGCGTTAGTGCCGGTGCTGGTTGCCAGCGCGAACGTGCTCGCATTGATCGCGCTGTCTGCCGAAGCGCTGGGTTACTACGCGGCAAAGATCAACGAGAGCACTGTGACGCTGGGACCGCTCGGCGATTTGCGGCTCGCGCAGCAACTTTCGCTGTCATTGGTATGGGCAGTCTACGGCGGAGTGATGCTGACGGTCGGCATCGCGCGCCGAAGCAAGCTGCTTCGAGTGATGGCATTGTCGCTGTTGGGCCTGACGACCCTTAAGGTTTTCCTGTTTGATCTTTCGTCGCTTCAAAAGTTGTATCGGATAATTTCATTCATCGTGCTTGGAGCCATTCTTCTTGCGGTGTCTTTCTTGTATCAACGTTACCGCCAACGAATGGCCGAGTTGGTTATTGAGGCCGATGCGGAAGCACCGGCCGGTTCGGAGCCGCTTTGAATTGCCTCGAGACCCCAGGAACGAAAGAGATGAGCACGCGTGAGGATGTAATCTGTAACGAAGTCCGGGTGAATCGCATTCGCTTGTTGCTTATTGCCGGAGTGACGCTGGCGGCGATCACTGCCGTTGCATTTGTTCCCCGAGTTCCACAAAGCGACGCCTACCATAATTTCGCTGATCAGCGGTCGATGTTCGGAATCGACAACGGTTTCAACGTGATTTCCAATCTTGCGTTCCTGGTGGTTGGGATCTCCGGCTTGTTATTCATCGCGAGCCCACATTCCCGACGGAGTTTCGTTAGGTCTTCAGAGCGTTGGCCCTACTTTGCGTTCTTCGTAGGCGTGACGCTCACCTGCTTCGGCTCCGCTTACTATCATCTCGCTCCGAGCACTGAACGATTGATGTGGGACCGCCTTCCGATGACCATCGCTTTCATGTCGCTGTTGGCGGCGACTATCGCGGAACGAATCAGCAGCAAGGCTGGGCTTCTGTTGTTGGCGCCTTTGATGTCGATCGGCGCAGGGAGCGTGATTTATTGGCACTCGAGTGAACAAAGCGGTAATGGAGATCTGCGTCCATACATTCTTGTTCAATATTATGCCGCGCTGATCATTGTCTTGATTGTAATGATGTTTCCTTCGCGATTGATGCGAAGCTCAAGTCTGGCGGGAGCACTGTTCTTCTATGCGTTCGCCAAGGTGCTCGAGCTTCTTGACTCGCCTGTCTTTAGTTTCGGCGGGATTGTCAGCGGGCACACTCTGAAACATTTGTCAGCGGCTGTCTCAGTCTGGTTCATTCTGCATATGCTCAGACGGCGGAAGCCAACGGCTGTCGCATCAATGCGTGGGAGCGCAGGCATCCTGCCTGCTTCTTAGTTGTACAGAGCCATGCAGGCAGGGATGCCTGCGCTCCCAGGGCTGTTGCGCTCTCGGCTGCTCGTGCACATAATAGCCGCGTGGTTCGCCAGCGAATCTCCCTCGGACGCGCCATCTCTTCACTCTCTTTGCGCGCTCGCCTTCGTTCGCTGCATACTTCTCTCAGGGGGAACAACCATGAGCACTAATCCACTAATAGAACTGAAGGATCTCGGCCAGTCGGTTTGGAATGACAGCATCGATCGCAAGCTGATCACTTCGGGTGAACTGAAGCGGCTCATCGACGAAGACGGTTTGAGTGGAGTTACATCAAACCCCGCGATATTCGAGAAGGCGATTGCGGGCTCCGATTTGTACGCCGATCAACTCCGCGAGCTTGCCGAACAAGGCAAGTCTCCTCAGGAGATCTATGAAGGTCTCGCCGTCACCGACATCCAAAGTGCGGCCGGCGTGCTCGAAGATGCTTACAACAAGTCTGGCGGCACGGATGGTTTCGTGAGTCTTGAGTGCAATCCTCTGTTGGCGAATGACACGGCTGCGACGATTGAAGAGGCGCGGCGCCTATGGAATCTGCTTGATCGCAAGAACGTAATGATCAAGATCCCCGGCACCGAGCCTGGCATTCCCGCGATCGAGCAGTGCATTTACGAAGGCATCAACATCAACATCACTTTGCTCTTTTCGCTTCACGCCTACGAGCGAACGATGGAAGCGTATATTCGCGGTCTCGAGCGCCGCGTTGCCGAAAGCAAGCCGGTGAAAGAAATCGCATCGGTGGCGAGCTTCTTCGTGAGCCGCATCGATACAGCGGTCGATAAGGAACTCGAGCGGCGCATCGAGCAAAGTTCGAGTGAGGAAGAGAAGACAAAGCTTCAATCGCTGATGGGCAAGATTGCCATCGCCAACGCGAAGGTAGCTTATCAGAGATACAAGCAGGTCTTTCACGGCGAGCGATTCGCCGAACTCAAGGCAAAAGGAGCCCAGTTGCAGCGCCCGCTGTGGGCGTCAACTTCAACGAAGAATCCAGCTTACCCCGATATCTATTACGTCGAAGCGTTGATCGGTCGCGAGACGATCGACACAATGCCGCCGGCTACGATCGTCGCCTTTCGAGAGCATGGCCGCGCTCGCGTGACGATTGAAGATAATCTCGATGAAGAGCGAAGAAGGCTTGCTCGCCTCGAGGAAATTGGAATAAGCCTCGATCAGGTGACGGCACACGTGCTGGCTGATGGCGTCAGGTTGTTTGTCGAGCCTTTTGAGAAACTGCTTCAGACAATCGAGTCGCGAGCGAACGATATCGGGAATCGCCCGCGTTCAAGCGGCGTCGCAACGGACTAGGAAATCAAAATCAGCTTGTATGGGCGGCTCTCCGTGGCCGCCCTTCTCTAGCAGGAACGTCATTAGCGCGTTGAGGGGCGGCCACGGAGGGCCGCCCATACAAGTGTGGAGATTTCATGTCGGCTTTTTCAAGATCGGTCGATGTAACTATGGACTGGCTCGATCCTTCGAGCTTCGAGATTCGGGGCGCGCTCAAAGACAATGTCCATTCACTAACCGCAAGATTCGTGGTCAGCTTTCCGGATTTCGTGATACGCGAAGCGACCGGCGACATCACTGCAATGCCGTATCCGGGTTTTTGCGAGGGCTCACTTGCCGCGCTCGACGGTTTCACCGGCGAGAGAATCGGCCGCGGATTTCGCAGGCGCGCGGGTGAAATAGTCGGCGGTGCTTCAAGCTGCAATCATCTTCATACGCTCGTCACAAACATGGCCGCCTGCGCCTTTCAGATGAACTATGTCGCGGCGAAGCAAAGGCGCGAAGCGGCTGAGGCAATGCGTCAGGTTCGTGATGATCCGCGACTTAGACGAGAACTAGTGCTCGGTTGGATGCCGCAGCTTCGAAATTCATGTTTCGTCTTCAGCGAGGCCGCCGACCCGCTGTTTCAATTGACGATCGAAAAGAAAGAGGACGGGACAACTTTGAATCTGACTGAGGAGTGATCGATGGGAAAACACTTCGAAGACTTCGAAATTGGCGAAGAATCGGTAACCGCCGGACGAACCGTGACCGAAACCGACATCGTCAACTTCGCGGGCATCACCGGCGACTGGAACGAAATCCACACCAACAAGGAGCTCGCCGCGCGCGGCCCATTCAAGCAGCGCATCGCTCACGGCGCGCTCGTGTTTTCAATTGCGACCGGTCTTTCTGTTCGAATGGGTCAGACTGCCGACACCGTAATCGCTTTTTACGGGTTGGACCGGCTTCGCTTCGTTAAGCCAACCTTCATCGGCGACACAATCCACGTCCGGCAAAAAGTCGAAGCCAAAAGCGAGCGAGATGAGCACAGCGGCATAGTCACAATGCTGAACGAAGTAATAAATCAGCGCGAAGAGGTAGTAGTGAGCTACACGGCTAAGGTTTTGCTTCGCAGACGCAGGTGATTCGCAACGGACGCAACAGAGCGAGAATAAAATGATCGCCTAAGATCTCGATTAACACGGACCGGAGAGTTACAACTATCGGCCGCGCGAAAAAACTAAAGCCGCTTTCAAAAGTTGCCGCAGCTCCAAGGCGTCGAGTGGCCCGCTTCTTCTCGGAGCTCGGACCCGGCCTGATCACCGGAGCGGCCGACGACGACCCGTCAGGAATATCCACCTATTCAGTAACCGGCGCCTCATTTGGCTTTCAGCAACTATGGACGGCCTTATTTTCATTCCCGCTGATGGCCGCGGTTCAGTTGATGTGCGCGCGGTTGGGAATGATTTCGGGCCAGGGCCTTGCAAGCGCAACCAGGGTCCGTTATCCGCGATGGATTCTGTGGGGTGCGTGTGCGCTGCTGACGGTCGCCAACACCGTGAACATCGGAGCGGATCTCGGAGGGATGGCAGAAGTCACCGAGATGATCTCCGGACTCACGCGATTCATCTGGCTCCCTTTGTTTACCGGTCTGATTGTCGTCTTGATGATATGGTCGAGCTATCGTCACATCGCGCGTGTTTTCAAATGGCTGACACTTGTGCTATTCGCCTACGTCGTCGCGGCTTTTCTCGCGCACCCTGCCTGGTCGCAAGTGCTAAAGGCAACCTTCATCCCGCATATCGAGCTGAACTCGAAATATCTCGCTACATTCGTGGGCATTCTTGGCACGACAATCTCGCCTTATCTTTTCTTTTGGCAGGCAGCGCAAGAGGTGGAAGAGGAAAAGAAAGCAGGGAGGCGCACAGTTCATGCGCGGCGCGGCGCTACAAACGAAGAGTTGAACAGCGCGCGCACGGATGTTCTGACCGGCATGGCTTTCTCGAATATTGTGATGTACTTCATTATTCTCACCACCGGTGCAACGCTGTATGTGAGCGGCAACCGCGACATAGAAACGGCGCGGCAAGCCGCTGAAGCGTTACGGCCGCTTGCCGGAAATGAAGCGTACTTGCTGTTCGCGCTTGGTTTGATAGGAACAGGCATGTTGGGAGTTCCCGTTCTTGCAGGGTCGGCGGCTTACGCCGTTTCGGAAGCAATGCATTGGCGCGGTTCGTTGGATGACCGGCCGCACCTTTCGCCGAAGTTCTACTCGGTGCTCGCGGCGGCGCTGATTGTTGGACTGGCGCTCAACTACTTCAAAGTGAACGCAGTGAAGATGCTCTTTTATGCAGCAGTTTTGAATGGTGTGCTCGCGCCCCCGCTAATCGTTCTGGTGACTATGCTCACAAGCGATCGGAAGGTGATGGGTGATCGCGTCAACACGCCGGTGCTTAGCTGGCTCGGCTGGATCACTGCTGCTGTAATGACCGTCGCGACGATAGCAATGTTTATCTTGTAGTTCAAAAAGAGACCGCGAGAGCTGCAGCCGCGGTCAGGAGGAGAATTCAATCGATGACAGTAACGAGAACAGCAACTGCGAGGAAATTTCTTGCCAAAGAACTAGACAAACTTGCAGAAGACGAGCGGAACATAGTCGAACGCTTCATCAACCGAGGCCGTGTGGCTCGCAATGTTGCCGACGAGTTTGAGGAGCATCTCTCATTCGGCCAGCGCATTGCCGACCGCGTAGCCGAGACCATGGGCTCGTGGACCTTCATCATCATTCAGAGCACGATCCTGGCGGCGTGGATAGTTCTCAATGTCGTCGCTTACATGAATCATTGGGATCCGTATCCGTTCATCCTGCTCAATCTCGGGCTGTCGTTTCAGGCCGCGTACGCCGCTCCGATAATAATGATGAGTCAGAATCGGCAGGCGGAGAAAGACCGAATGCAAACCAAGAACGACTACGAAGTGGATATGAAAGCCGAGATGGAGATTATGCAGCTTCACGAAAAGTTCAACGAGCTGCGCGACTCTTATTGGGCTGACCTGGTTCAGATGCAGCAACGGCAGATCGAAATGCTCGAACGAATAGTTGCGCAGAGTTGCAGGGATGAAGCTAAGTAGGTGGCTAACTGCGTTGGAGTTTGACGGAAAAAAAGAGAGCGGAGAAGGAGGGATTCGAACCCTCGATAGAGGTTTACGCCCCTATAGCGGTTTAGCAAACCGCCGCCCTCAGCCACTAGGCGACTTCTCCGCAAGGCCGGACTGAGTATAGCCGAACGATTTAAAGCCTATCAAGTTGACGCCCTTCTAGAGATTGAGCGATGGCAGTCGCGAGAGATGAACGACATCGGTTTGGTCAGCATTATACTCCGCAGGCAGTCGCCAACTTGCTTGCGGCCTTTGCGGTTCGCTCTCCACAGGATTTGATTTTTGATCCGAGCTGCGGCGACGGAAGTCTGCTCGCCCAGGCCCTTACGCTTAAACGCGAGCTCGGGTCAAGACGATCGAGCGCGAGTCGTGAACTCTACGGCATCGATCGCGAGCGTCGAGCGGTAGAGCTTGCGGCTCAAAGCGGAGCACAGGTCGCCCAGGCTGACTTCTTCAATGTCGCGCCAGCAGCAGCGGTCAATCAATCACTCAAACTGCCCGTGGCTTTCGATGCAATCGTCGGCAATCCACCATACATCAGACAAGAACTCATGGGACTGCGCGACAAGCAGCGCATCGAGTGGCGGCTGAAACTCGATCGCGCGGCTTCGTGCGATATTCATTGGCCGCGCTGGTCGGGCAGATCGGACATCTACGTTTACTTCTTCGCTCACGCAACTGCATTTCTCAAGCCGGGCGGACGGCTCGTTTTCATCACCGCGAGCAGTTGGCTCGACGCCGGATACGGCGCCGCGTTGCGCGAATTCCTGCTCGAGAACTTCCGCGTGATCGCAATTATCGAATCGAACTGCGAAAGCTTTTTTCAGGACGCGTCGATCAACACCGCGATAACGGTGCTCGAACGAGAAACCGATCGAGGAGCCAGGTCGAGCAATCCGATCAAGTTTGTTCGACTCTCCACGCCGTTGAACAAGATCATTGCACCACCCCGCTCGCGCTCGGTAAGAAATCAAGCGACCGGAGCTCGTGGTTTCGTGAAACAGATTGAGAGCGATAGCGATCCGATGACTTGCGATGATTATCGAATCCGAGTTATTGAGCAATGGCGATTGACGTCCGCTTCAACCTCGGCAGCCTGTAGGGGCGGCCCTCCGTGGCCGCCCCTCGTGGCGTCGAGGAGCAAAAACACAAAGAGGGGCGGCCACGGAGGACCGCCCTTACAGGGTTGGGGTAAGTTTCTTCGTGCCGACGATGTTTTCTTTCGGATACTCGAACGCGGTGGAGCACAGTTGCAACCGCTTTCGAATTTCGCTCAAGTCCGGTTCGGAGTTAAGACCGGAGCAAACGAATTCTTTTATCTGAGCGGTGAGCGGACAGCAAAGGGCGAAGGGCAAAGGGCAAAGAGCAACGGCCGAAACTCATTGCGCGCGCTCGGAGAGTTCGCTTCGATCAGGCGCGGACTGACAACTGGGGCAAACGAATTCTTTTATCTGCCGCAAAACGGAAACGGCATTTCCGAAAACACTAACCCCCAACACCTAGCAACCATCATCGAGCCCGAATACCTTTCTCCGGTGGTCTTCTCGTTGAAAGAGCTCCCCGGAATATTGCTTGAGCATCATCACGCACGAAAGTTCCTGTTCAACTGCGGCGGCTCGCGCGAAGAGTTGGCCGGAACACGCGCGCTCGAATACATCGAAAGCGGCGAGCGAGCGGGCTACGATCAACGGCCAACTTGCGCATCGCGCGATCCGTGGTACGCGGTCGCTCGAGAGATGCAACCCGCGCCGTTGATCTTCCCTTCGAAGGTTGGCGAGCGCTGGCTTGTTGCATTGAACCGAGCCGGCGTCTTCGAAGACAAAAAACTATATGGCATCTTTCCGCGCCGCGGCGTGTCGATCCTTGTGCTTGCGGCGTTGTTGAACTCGACGTGGGCCCGCTACTACGCTGAGATAACCTGCCGGCAGATGACCGGCGCCCAGGCAATCGCCGACATCGACGTAGCAGTCGCCGAGCAAATTGTGATTCCCGACCCGCGCAACTTGTCGACGTCGATGAAGAATAAACTCGAGCTCGCGATTAAAGCCCTGTCGCGCCGTCTAATTGTCTCAATCTTTGATGAAATAAAGCTCGACGATCGGCGAAGGCTTGACGAGTTGACGCTTGAAGCAATTGGTTTCCGTAAGAGATCAGAACGCAAAGAAATGCTGGAGGATTTGTACGAATCAGTGACTCAGCTTGTGCGAGCACGCCTCTCGAAATGCGGCGGGAAGTAGCGACCACGCCGAGCGACTATACTTGTCCTCAAAGTCAGTCAGTGCCGTAAAAAGCTCTCTTGATGGTAGTATCCTAGGACACTACTCTCTTGATCCTGAGAAGGTCTTTGACTACGATAAGCTATGAGCAAACAAATCATAACCTCATCTAACGATGTTATGGGGGGCACTCCAGTTTTTGCCGGAACCAGAGTGCCGGTCCAGACTCTCATTGATTACATCAAAGGCGGAGAATCGATAGACGATTTCCTGGACGGTTTTCCCACGGTAACCAGGGAGCAAGTCATTGCCTTTTTGGATGAAGCTCAACAACAAATGATTAAGCTGGTGGCGTAGTGAAGCTGCTTCTGGATGAGTGCGTAGACCGGCGGTTCGCACGAGAATTACAAGGACATTTTGTTAAGACCGTGCCGCAAATGGGATGGGCGACTATAAAGAATGGCGAGCTTCTGGCCCTTGCGGAAAAAGAATTCGATGTCTTCATTACTGTTGACCGAAACCTATCGTTCCAGCAAAACCTGAGCAAATTCGGTATTGCTGTTTTGGTCTTGCGCGCCCAATCGAACCGCCTGGCAGATTTGAAACCGCTTGCTCCCAAAATTTCTTTCTTTGCTTCCGACTCTGACAAAGGGCAACGTTGCAATAGTGAGCCTCTGACTTGAACCGCCCGCCGTTGATAATTCACAGCCTCGGACTTAGAATCGCACCGGAGCGAATCGATGTCTGCTAACGGACATTTCAATCGCATAGTACTCGTTGTTCTCGACAGCGTAGGCATTGGAGAGATGCCCGACGCGGCTGATTACGGAGACTCAGGCGCGGACACGCTCGGACACGCGCTCGGCTCGCGAGAGGTTCGCATTCCGAATCTTCAGAAGTTGGGACTCGCAAACATCAGACGCTTGCCCGTCGATCCAATTGAAAATCCAACCGGTGTTTTTGGAAAAGCGGCTACGGCATCACGCGGCAAAGATACGACTACGGGTCATTGGGAAATGAGCGGGATCATTACCTTAACTCCGTTTCCTGTTTATCCCAACGGCTTTCCGCCTCGGGTGATCGAGCCTTTCGAACGCGCGATCGGGCGCAAGGTTATCGGCAATAAGCCGGCGTCGGGCACTGAAATCATAAAGGAGCTCGGTGAAGAGCATCTCCGAACCGGCAGACCCATCGTTTACACTTCGGCCGATAGTGTTTTTCAAATCGCAGCTCACGAAGAGATCGTGCCGCTCGAACAGCTTTATCAATGGAGCCGAATTGCTCGCGAGCAGCTCACGGGCGAAGACGAGGTTGGAAGAGTCATCGCGAGACCGTTCGTCGGCGAGCCTGGAAACTTTCGGCGAACAGAAGCCCGTCAGGACTTTGCCATCGATCCGCCTGAAGACACGCTGCTCGATCGAGTGAAGTCAGCGGGCCTGGCAGTGGCCGCAGTCGGCAAGATCGGTTCGATTTTTTGTCATAGAGGAACGACTGAAGAATTGAAAGCGGGCAACAATAACGCGAGTGTCGATCAAACAGTTCACGCGCTGCGCGAGGCAGGCCGCGGGTTGATCTTTAGCAATCTCGTCGACTTTGACATGCTCTACGGGCATCGCAATGATGTTGAAGGATATGCTCGAGCGTTGGAAGAATTCGACTCGAGGCTACCCGAGATTCAGAATGCGATGAGAGACGACGACTTGATGATCATAAGCGCGGACCACGGCTGCGATCCGGGTGACGTTTCAACGGATCACACACGCGAATATGTTCCGGTACTCGCGTGGGGTCGCCGCGCCCGTGTGGGGGTGAACTTGGGAATCAGATCGTCGCTCGCGGACATCGGGCAGACAGTCGCCGACAACTTCGGGTTGAAGCTTCAGGCGGGCCGTAGTTTTTTGAGCGAGATTTGTTGATACTTGACGATTGCGATTGCGCTTCCTCTCCCCGTCCTGCTAACGCGCTTTGAGACTGAGCTATGAAGCTGTGCGTAATAGTGACGCTTGCTTTGAGCATGAGTTTGCAGTCGCGAACTTGTCTGGCCATCGCGGCTCGCGATACCTCGCTCGCGCAAGAAGCAACTTCGCAAAAAAATCCGGGCGATGAGATAACGAAGCTTCTCGAGCGCATAAAAAGCCAATCGCCTGCCGAGCGGCGCGAGGCGATCGATCAACTGGGCGACGCGGGCGACCTGCGCGCGGTCGTTCCCCTGATTGCTGCGTTGAAGGATCAGGATCCGGATGTGCGAGCTTCAACCGCGAATGCGCTCGGTCAGTTGGGGGACAAACGAGCAATTGAGCCGTTGACCTCGATGTTGAACGACGAAGTCTCATTCGTGCGCGCGGCTTCAGCAAGAGTGCTCGGTCAATTGGGAGATGCGCGAGCGGTCGATGCGCTGACAGGAGCTCTCAGGGACGGAAACTCGACGGTCCGTGGAGCTGCCGCGATGGGACTCGGATCGCTTAAGGACGCACGCGCAGTGCAGGCGTTGATTCCTGCGTTGAGAGATGAGGCTCCGGACGTGAGAGCGGCAGTTGCAGCAGCATTGGGTGATCTGCATGACAAGCGAAGCGTTGGGCCGCTTGTTCAGTCACTGAAGGACGATTATCGAATGGTCAAACTCGCGGCGGCGCTTGCACTCGCGGACATCGGCGACAAGAGCGCGGCAGCGGCTCTCAATGAAGCTGTCGCTGCCGAGAAGGACGAGGAAACGCGATCTCAGATGAAGGAAGCTCTGAAGAGATTGATGGCCGCCCCGGATTAGTCAGGCGTCCGTAGTCCGTAGCTTCTCTGTGGCGAGCAACCGGCTATTGACTACGGACTACTGACTACGGACCTGTTTACTCTTCGTGGGTGATTCGCTTGCGAAGACTCTTGCGGGCGCGGCGTCTTGCGACCTGGGATTTCAAACGGCGGCGCTCTCCCGGCTTGAGATAAAAGGCGTGCTTCTTGGTGTCGGTGATGATTCCTTCGCGCGCAACTTGCCGCTTAAAGCGACGGATCGCGCTCTCGATGCTTTCGTTATCGTGAACCTTTACTTGAGCCACTCACAACCTCCAATTCATTTCACAGAAGTCAAAAGCTTACACAACGCGCGACGAGAGTGTCAATCTGACCATAGAGACACTTGAAGCCAGTCGTACGCTTGTCTTATCAATAACCAGCCAATAAACTACAGCGCGATGACGATCGAACGTGTCCGGCAAATCGCGCGTGAAAGCGTCGACGCGAAGCTTGCATTTTTTGACTCGAACGCGGAAGAAGTCGCGCGCGCGGCGGAATTGATGATCGCCTCGATAAGATCAGGCGGCAAGGTGCTGGTCTTTGGCAATGGAGGCTCAGCCGCCGACGCCCAGCACATCGCCGCAGAGCTAGTGAATCATTTGAACTATGACCGGCCCCCAATAGCAGCGATCGCATTAACAACCGATACTTCGATTCTCACTTCGATAGGAAACGATTCCTCATTCGCGGATTTGTTTGAACGTCAAGTTCGCGCGCTTGGTCGTGCGGGCGATGTCGCTTTGGCGATTTCGACGAGCGGAAACTCGCCAAATGTTTTGCAAGCGGTCAATGCCGCGCACGAGCTCGGCTTAAAGACTATAGGACTCACGGGACGCGATGGAGGCAAGCTTGCCGCGACCGTAGATATCGCGCTCGTCGTCAGAGCGCGAGCCACTCAACGAATTCAAGAGACTCACATCACGATCGGCCACATCCTCTGCGAGCTGATCGAAGATGCATTGTACCCGGAAACCGAACCGCAAATCGGTGAACGATGACGCGATACAAAGTCGAGCCTATCGACCTCACACGAATATCCACATATCCGCTTGCTTCACGGCCGAGCAAGGTGACGACAGCCGACTTCGCTTCGCCCGCGACCAAAGAATCGTCGCTCGGTGAGTTCCTCGACACTCTTCCGAACATCCTTGCGGCGCGAGAACTGCGCGAGCTTGCGGGTTTGATTCGACACGCAAGACAAAAGGGCCGCGCGATCATCGCCGGGCTTGGCGGCCACGTGATTAAGACCGGGCTCGCCCCGATTCTCATCGATTTGATGAACCGCGGCTACGTGAACGCGTTCGCGATGAACGGCTCCGCGATGATTCACGATTTCGAGATTGCGCTGGTGGGCGCGACTTCAGAGGACGTGGACGCGACCCTGGGAACCGGCACGTTTGGAATGGCAGAAGAAACGGGACGTGTAGTCAATCAGGCGATAATCGATGGGGCAAAAGACGGGCTGGGAATGGGAGAAGCGATTGGTCGGCATCTCGAGGCGATGCAGCCGGCTCACGCGCAGCTATCAATACTTCACGCGGCTTACGAGGCGCGCGTTCCGGTGACGGTCCACGTCGCGATAGGAACGGATATTGTTCACATACACCCTTCGGCGGACGGCGCGAGCATCGGCGAGACGTCGCTTAAAGATTTTCGGCTTCTGTGCTCATTGGTGCGAGAACTCGACGGCGGAGGCGTCTACTTGAATCTCGGATCAGCGGTGGTGTTGCCGGAAGTCTTTCTAAAAACGGTCACAGTAGTGCGCAACCTCGGGTTCAAGCTGCAGGATTTTTACACTGCCAACTTCGACTTTGTTCAACAGTATCGGCCGCTGACTAACGTCGTGCGACGTCCTGTTGCCGGAAGCGGACGCGGGTTTTCTTTCATTGGACATCACGAAATCATGATCCCCTTGCTGGCGGCCTCGATTGTGACCGAATAAGGGAAATCAAGAGCTCCTTTGTCTTTCCAGGAGCTCAGTGGTTTATGCAATTGATCCTCGACAAACACCAAAAGGGAACGCTGTTCGATCAAGCGTTACAGCAGTTGCTTACGGGGCTTCACACGGGCAAGCTGCGCCCCGGCGATCGATTGCCCAGCGTCAGACAGATGGCAATTCGCAACCGGATTAATAACAAGACTGCCTTCTCGATCTATCAAAGGCTCAAGGAAGAAGGATACGTTGAGCTTCGAACGGGGTCGGGTGCATACGTGTCCGAAAGAGAACGTGTAGATCTCGACGAGGCTTACTGCCTGGCAGTCCTTCGATTGTTCAGGTCGAACCTCTTGCAAGCGAGCCGATTGAGGCTCGACCAACATCAGTACGCCGAGTTGCTCGAGATTTTTTTAGCGGGATCAAATACCAGCCCGGCCCGGCTCGCCGTAATCGAATGCAATGAAGAGCAGGTGAATCTGTTTGCTCGCGAAATATCCGACCACCTCGATGCACACGTGTATCCGCTTCTGCTCAATCAACTTGAGCGCAGCAATCGCAAATCGGCAAAGGTGATGGCGCAAGTTGACTATTTTGCAACCACCGATTACCACTTCAAAGCAGTCGCGAAGTCCGCCGCGAAATATCAAAAGAAGGTCCTCAAGCTTCGTCTCAATCCGGTCTTCTTACCGGGATTGGTTTCGGCAGCTCAACGTGGCAAGGTGTTGATGGTAGTGTCCAATACGGACTTCTTCCCCGCGTTTCGTCAGAACTTAACAAACATCGGAATATCGGCCACTCTCTTGAACAAGATTACGGCGGTGGACGACACCAGCTTCTCCCGCGTGCGTGCGGCGGCAAGTCGGGTGCAATTTGTTTACGTCTCTCCGATTTGCAATCCTCGTGTTCGCGAGGCGATTCCCATTTCAGTGGAAGAGATAAGGTTCGATAGCATGCTGTCGCAGGAGTCGATTGAAAGCCTCGAAGCCGTGATGCTGTTCCACAATTTGGCGCTCGGGCAGCGCAACACACCTGATGATCCTGCTGGAACACTTTAATCGCATTTCAAGATTGTTCCATTTCTATGGAACAGTTTTCGTGGTATCCTCGCCTCAGTTCTAACGAGTCTTAGCAGCCGGGGAACGTTTCCGGAGATCTCGAACGCGACTCGGCCAATGAAGAAAAGTCCTGTTGGGGCCGTGACGAGTCAAGGCGCGGCAGCTTATCCGAAGGGCGTTCATTGCCTTCACCGTCGCGCGCGAAAGCTTAGACGGAATCCGCTCAAAGGGGAGATCACATAATGCTTGAAAAGCTCCAGAATCTAAGATTCTTGGAGGAGTCCTGGTCAGTTCGCTAATGAAAGTGGTGTTTTAACGTTCGCAGCCCTCCTGGACCTTGAAGCGCATTTGGTTAGCGGGCCGGTGCGCTTCTTTTTTTGACCGCAACTGCAACTGCTTCGTACGACTCAGCCTCTCACAAGCGCCAGTGAATCGAGTTAGCGTGCTCAAACTTGCACGCAGACAAACGTTGGGATATCTTGCGCGCTAATGGCAAGACCACGAATCGCGATCTTGATCTCGGGCCGCGGATCCAACATGCTGGCGTTGCTCGAGGCGATTCGCGATGGACGTCTTCACGCAGAGGCCGCCGTGGTTGTAAGCAATGTTGAAACGGCGGCGGGTCTCATCAAAGCTCGAGAATGTGGAGTCGAAACACTGGTCATCAGTCACAACAAGCGGACCCGTGAAGAACACGACCGCGAGGTAGTTGCCGAATTGAAACGTCGCGATGTATCGCTCGTTTGCCTGGCAGGCTACATGAGATTGCTAGGTTCGCTTTTCGTTCGATCCTTCGAGAATCGGATATTGAACATACATCCTTCGCTTCTCCCGGCCTTTCCCGGCGTCGATGCTCAGCGACAAGCACTCGAGCACGGCGTTAAGATCACCGGCTGCACCGTGCATCTGGTCGATGAACAACTTGACCACGGGCCGATCGTATTACAACGAGCCATCGAGGTCCTTGATGATGATACGGTGGAGAGCTTATCGGCGCGGATACTCGAACAGGAGCACGAAATCTACCCTCAAGCCGTTTCGCTAGTCTTAAGCTCAAGCTTTCAAGTCAATGGAAGGCGCACTTCTTTTGCCAGAAAGAAATGAATTGGCAGGTTGAAAGGATTATGGCAACGACCCGCGTGTCGGACTGCCTCGAAAGGACGATTCTACCAGCGTATATAATCGGGTCGTTGCCTGTCAGTTAGATTCATCAGCACCCACATTCGGGTTGCCCTGCAAAGTCGCTCGAGACCGCAAAAAAAATTCGTCATCATAATGTCGAGGCGTGTTGACTATGTTGAGAAGGCAAAGCCGCGCTGATTTTAAATCAACACGGCTTCAATGCTGTCAACATTGTACGGCCTTAGCGATTAACGATCTGAGCGCACTGAAAAAGTCACTGGTTGAGAAGTAACCATTCCAATCTCGGTGCCGCTTCGAAGTTCGGCTTCGTTGCCCTTCGAGAGCATGACCCCGGCGACGCCGGCTCCCGCGCCGATTATTGCGCCGATGCCCGCACCTTTGCCGCCGCCGATTGCGCCTCCCAACACTGCGCCTCCCACCGTGCCTCCGCCGACATAGGCAACGTTGCGTTTCTCGGAGGAATTTCCACTCACCCCGTTTTCAGAATCGACCCTGCCCGCGCGAGTGTCCTGCAGTTCGGTGAGCGAGCCGTCGAGCGGATGCTTCGTGCCATCGGGCGTCACCACCGAATCGAACTGAACTCCGAGTTGGCCCTCGCGTCCTCGCGTGCGAGCGGGCGCGACAGACACGACTCGTCCTTCCATGATTGAGCCGGCAGGCACGACCTCAATCCCGCTCGCGTAAACCGGCGTCACGACGGTTGACTGAAAGCGGTCTCCAACACGAGCCGTTCCGGAGTTGATCGTCTGATTCATTCGAAGGCGGAAGTATTGATTGCGCGGCAGCGTGTAAGTCGCAAAAACTGGTCCGACCACCGCGGCACTTGCGTCACCGTTTTGCGACGCGAGCGCCGTCTGACTGGCCACCTGCGTCTTCGCCCGGCTCCTGTGTCTGCGATGAAGTGTCGGCTTACAACTGCAGGTGCGTTTTTTCTGCGCAGCCAAGGCGGCCGATTCAAAAAGCGGAGCCGTGACTCCAATCAACAAAGCGACGACGGCTACGGCGGTGATGATGCGTTTGATCATGATCCCTCCTGGGCTTGGTTCGTGTTCAAGGTGGAAAGATACTCTTAGGCGGTTTTGGGATGACGGGAGGGTGTCCGGTGTTGCCTGGCGAGGACCGAGGAAATTTGCCGGTTATCGAAGAGTGAGGATTGCAAATTGAGAATTGAAAACTGCAAATTGAAAATCTAAGAAGAGGAAATGGCTAAGTATCCATCTCGTAGGCGACTCGAAGCCAATGTTTCACTTCGTCATCGATCTCAGCGATCGACGTAATCGGGATCCGATGAGTGATCCGATCCTTCTTAGCAAATCCGCCAGTGTCGATCAAACGGCCACCGCCCTTCATGCTCCCGAGCGCGAGGCCGAGGTCGATGCGCGTTTGAGCTGTCGGCTTGAGCTGCGCGAAGACGTGCTCGCGATAAAGAGGGACGATCGTTTGACACGGGCAAGCCTTCACATCTTTACCGAGCTTGAGACCAAGCTGAAGCAAAGCGTTGTAAATCGGACGCAGTGACTGCTTTGGACCGGCGAACATCTTCTCCACATAGCCTTCGGCGGCTCGAAGGTAAGCCTTCGGATCGCCGTCTTCGCCGCCCTTGCCTTCCGCCCTCTCGGCTAACCACCGCGCGTAGTTCGTCCCAAGCCCGTGCTCCTTCTTGAGCCATTCGCGCCGTTCCTTCTCAGTCTTTGGACCATACTTCTTTATGAAGCTCAGCCACTGGTCCAGGCTCTTTCCGGTTTTCGCTGGAAGACCACTGATCGCCTTCTGAACCATCGCGACTCCGGGATGAACGCCGTAGATTGATTTGGAGTTTTTCTTAGTCGCTGAGCGAGCCATAATTGATGCCCTCTTCATTAGAAGTGAGGTTAATTTCAATCTTCCGGCCTGGATATCCGATCGAGATCCAATGGCGACTGATACGAGTGCTCGATAAGCTCGCGCGCTCGCATCAGCCGCCAATAAGTATCCGGCTTCAGCAACTTCGCCTGTGATGAAGGTTGTCCTGAACTCGACATTGGCTCATTTAGTCTTTGTAGACTTGCCTTCCATCACGGTGGACCAATTCGTGCCGGTCATCACTTCGAGCTTCATCGTGTACATGGTCGGCGAAACTTCCTTCGCGGTGAAACGCATCTTCATCGGGCTGCCACCGAACTTCGAGTCGCCGTTCCACGTCCAGGTGTCTCCCTGAACGGTTCCCTTAAAATGCTCCGACTCGCCAAAGTTGTTCCACGAGTCATAAGTATAGACCTTGGCATCGGAGTCATAACCCATTATCGCTATTTCGTGCATCTCGCCCATCGAGCTCTTGCCTTCGGTGTTTGTTACCGCAAAGAATCCGCCCGGCAACATCTGCGTCCGATCCGTGGCAGTCGCCTTCCCGCCTCCTGTCTTCATCTCGAATTCGGTCGTCCATGTGCCGGCGTAGTACTGAAGCCTCTTTTGTTCAGGTCCGGCCTGCGGCATCTGACCCGGATTCTGTGCTGACGTCACGCATGCGAACAAACCTACGACGATCGTTGACAAAAGGATATTTCGTTTCATATCTCCTCCTCGATTGCCGATTGATCCGGCTGAGTTTAACTAACGGGAAGGCTGAGTATACAACATGACCCGAGGTTGATTTCAATTAGAAAGGCGTCGTCCGCCGTCCGCTTGTGGTCCGTCATTCAAACTAAGTTCAGAATCGCGAATGTGCGAGAAGTGTTCAACAATTCGCCGGGCTTCACGCGTGCCGACGAATGGCTTCAACTCATCGAAGGTCGCTTCCGACACCCGTTTCAAGCTCCCAAAGTTTCTGAGCAAGCGCGCCTTTAACTTGTCCCCGACGCCCGGGATCGAAGTAAGCTCGCTCTCAAAGTCGCGCATCGTTCGACGCTTGCGGTGATAAGTCACGGCGAATCGATGTGTCTCATCCCGAATCATTTGGATCAAATGAAGCACGGGCGAATGATGATCGATTCGAATCGGTTCCTCTCGGCCCTTGATGAACAGCAACTCTTCACGCTTGGCGATCGACGCGGTCGGTAAGGCTTCAAGTCCCAACTCGTGAAGCGCGCGCGACGCAGCCGCGAGCTGGCCTTTCCCGCCGTCGATAAGAACCAGGTCCGGCAGCGGCTTGTTCTCGCGCATCAGACGCGAGTACCGCCGGCCTACCACTTCGTACATCGATTGAAAGTCGTCGGCCCGACCTTCAACTGAACGCACTTTGAATTTGCGGTAGTCGGATTTTTTCATCGCTCCGTGCTCGCACACAACCATCGAAGCTACGTTCTCGGCGCCCTGAATATTGGAGATGTCGAACGATTCGATGCGATCTGGAAGCGCGGGCAACTCGAGCGTCTCGCGAAGCTCATCCAAAACCTTCTGCATATCCGGGCGCCTCATTCGAAAGCGCTGCTCGAAATTCAAGCGAGCGTTCTTCTCGACCAGGTCGATAAGATCGCGTTTGACTCCGCGCTGCGGCGTCAGGATATGAACACGCCGGCCGCGCTGGCTGGTGAGATATTGCTCGAGCAGCTCGCGGTCTTCGAAGTCGACCGGAACGTAGATCTCACCCGGCGCATAATCGCCCCCGGTGTAGTACTGCTTGAGCGCCTGCCCGATGAACGCTCCGGGATCGAATGGGTCCGTCACGTCTTCCCAGTAGAACTCGCGCATCCCGACGATTTTTCCTTCTCGCATCGTGAATAACGACAGCGCAAGCAGGCGTCCCTCGCGATAGTAGCCGAAGGTGTCGACGTCATCGCGCGAGATGACCATCATCTTCTGTTGCTCGCCGAGTTTCTGAATCGTCTTGAGCTGATCGCGATACCGCGCAGCCAACTCGAACAACTGCTCATCGGAAGCCTGATGCATTCGGCGTTTAAGCTCGGCTTCAAGGTCGGCGGTCTTCCCTTGAAGCAACAGATCGACGTCGCGAACTGCTTCATCGTATTGCCCGATCGAGCACAACCGGCTCACGCACGGACCGAGGCATCGCTTGATGTGATATTCGAGGCAAGGGCGGTCCGCCTTGCCGTCGATTTGCATCGTGCATGTTCGAAGCTGAAAATTCTTGTTGATCAGATCGAGAGTGTTCCACGCCAGCGAGATAGGCAGGAACGGACCGTAGTAACTCGCGCCGTCTTTCAGGATCTTGCGCGCGATCATTGCGCGCGGCGCGGTTTCGTTTGTTACCTTGATGTGCGGATACTGCTTGTCGTCTTTGAGAAGCACATTGAAGATCGGCTTGTGCTTCTTGATCAGGTTCGATTCGAGGGCGAGCGCTTCAATCTCGTTATCGGTGACGATCAGATCGACGTCCTCGATCCGCGCGATCAAATCGCCGGTCTTGTATTCGTGAGCGCGATCGGAGTGAAAATACTGGCGGACGCGATTGCGAAGATTCTTCGCCTTGCCGACGTAGATTATTTTCCCTTTCTTGTCGCGGTAGAGGTAGCAACCGGGTTGAGTCGGCAGGTTGGCGAGCTTCTCGGAGAGTTGCATTTTGGAAACGCAGGGTTTGTCGCTTAATTGCCCTTGAGTAATTCGCGGGTCTTGTTTAAGAGATTAGCCTCTGATGAAGTATCCGATTCCTGTCCCTTCAGTAAATCGCTGGTTTTGTTTAAGAGATTAGCTAGCGATGAATTGTCTGATTCTTCGTCCAACTGTAGTTCGAAGCTCCCCGCGACAACGCCGGGGACGGTGATGTCTTCATCCAGCGCCTCCCATCTCAATGCATATCCGTCCAATCGAAGAGTGACTTCTTTCAATTGCTCATCGGTTGCGTTTTTCAGAATGCGAAACCGATCAGCAGGAAAACCAACGATGCGTCCATCAGTCAGTTCAAGGAACACGGTTCTGTTCTCCACCCAGACTCTGATTGCCGCCGGTTCGACGGTCTTCGCTGTTTCAACGATTGTGGTATTCATTGTATCGATCCCTCAGAAAAACCTGGTTTTCGAAGACCAGCTTTTCAATTTGTCGAACGACACGTGGCGAAACTCCCTTGTTCCTCGCCAGAGCGATGGGCGCCAGCCAGAACTTGCACTCTCCATCCGGTGTAGCGACATGGATATGCGGAGGTTCATTGCGTTCATCCGAATAAAAATGAAATCGGAATGATCCGATTCTCACGACTGTTGGCATCGCTTCACATGTTTCTCTTCGAGAGACATCGTTGGGGGTTGGGCCAGCCCCTAACCCCCAACACCCAACTCCTACTCAAGCTTGTACATCGGCACGTATTTGCCTTCTTCGAATCTGAATTTGAAGTTGCCCTCGAAGCGGCGAATCCCCGATACACCCGAGCCGCTTGCAAGCGTAGGCATTCTCAAAGTGCCTTCGTATTGATTGTAATCGATCGTCGCGTTGAACGATTTCATCTTGTTGGCTTCTTTGTCGAGCGCATCGAGGTTGTGAAGCCCTTCAATCTTGATCGTCAACACCTCGCCGCTTTGAGGATCAAGCTGCGCGATGCCTGAAGCCAGCGCGACGCTGGTAACGTCAGGCTTAGGCACGAATCTGTACCAGCGTTCGTTCTTGCGTTCGGCTACAACTTCCTGAAAGTTGTAAAACTTGAGAAGTTCAGGAAGGAGCGGAAAGAATGCCACGTCCCACACCGCCCCAAAAGAAAGCAATGTCGGTTCGTCCTGTTTTATTCTGTCTTTCGGGTTTCCCTTCTTATCAGTGTCGGCGACGACTCGGACAATGACTGGTGTCTTGCCGGTTTTGTCGGGTTTCTGCGCCGGCTCGACCGTCACCGTTGTATCACGCAACTCTTCGGGAGACTCTTTGTCACCTTTCACTTTGTTGCGTTCGACATGAATTTTTTGCTCGTAGCGACAGTGATCGCGGAAGTAAAGCGAGCGGTCCTGATTAGCTCCCGCTTTGCATATCAAGTCGGGCGCATCGCAAGTCTGAGCCGCCGCGTTAACGGCGCCAACCGCGATTACGAAGAGCGAAACAACTAGCAGGCGATTGCTCAACTTCTTGACTCTCCAAAGCCCTTTCGTGTATTAACACTAAGCGTCGATCGAAAAAAGTATAGGTTAGTCGAGGACATCACGGCAAACGTCATCATCTCCGGCGCATCGAACCTCAGCTTGTGCTGAGTCGCTGGTATTCCGGCCACCACGTGGCAAATCAATAGAGTATGGAGGCCCCTATGAAGTTTAAGGCGATGGCTGTGTTTGGCATCGCGGCAGCAGTCCTGCTTGGCAATGCATGTGCTACCAAGAAGTATGTTCGCAATCGCGTCAACGAGCGGGCGACTCCGCTCGAAAGCAGGACTGGGGAATTGGAAGAGACTTCGCGCCGCAACACGCAGGACCTTGGCAAGCTCGGCCGCGATGTTGAGGACGTGCGTCAACGAACAGATCGCGCTCAACAACAAGCGGATCGCGCTGCCTCGTCAGCCGAACAAGCCAACACTCGCGTCGGCGGTGTCGAGCAAACTGTCTCTGATCTTCGAAGCAATCTGGACAAGTACACAGTTCAGAAGACGGTGACCGTTCAATTCAAGGCGGGCAAATCCGAGCTCCAGCCCGAAGGCATGGCCTCGCTGGATGAACTTGCCGGCCAGATAAAAGATCGCAACGGGTTTCTGCTCGAGATTCAGGGATTCGCTTCGGCAGAAGGCAAGTCCGATCTTAACGAACGGTTGAGTCAGGCGCGTTCAGAGGCGGTCCGCAGGTATCTGGCTGATCACCACAACATCCCGCTGTTTCGAATGTCGATACTTGGCTTCGGCACGAGCCGTCCAGTTGCCGACAATCAGACTCGAGAAGGCCGAATGCAGAACCGCCGCGTCGAAGTTCGCTTGTTGACAAACAACGCGGTGAGCCAACAATCGCACTGAACAACAGAAGGCAGAAGGCTGAAGGCAGAACGCAGCAGACCGCTAGTCGGTGCGCTGCCTTCTGCGTTTCGCCTTCTGCTTTCTGTTTATGGAATTCGGAATTGAAATACCGCGAGACAAGCCGTTCGATGCCGTAGCTCTAGGACTCAATGCCGCCGATCACCTGATAGTTGTTCCGCATTATCCGGCATTCAACACCAAGGTCCCGTTCCTTTCACATACGCTTGCGCCGGGCGGCCAATGCGCTACCGCGATGGTAGCTCTCGCACGACTCGGCTTGCGGACGCGATACATCGGCAAGGTCGGCTCTGACGATCTCGGTAAGTTTCAAATACGATCACTTCAATCCGAAGGCGTCGAATCATCCGGAGTAAAAATAGTCGAGGGCGCTGATAGCCAGACTGCTTTCATCATCGTCGATGAATCAACCGGCGAGCGTACTGTCATCTGGCATCGTGACGAGAGATTGATGATCTCACCCGATGAAGTGGATGAAGCGGCTATCACGTCGGGCAGAGTTCTTCTCGTAGACGGTCACAATGTCGATGCTTCAATCGCCGCCGCTCGATCCGCGCGCGAGGCCGGTATTCCTACCGTGCTGGACATCGACAATATCTATGATGGACTTGAAAGTCTGTTGCCGTTGATTGATTTTCTGATCTCTTCAAGCACCTTTCCGTCGAGAATGACTGGCGAATCGGATCTCAAAACAGCGCTGAAGAAGCTATCTGAAAAGACTGGCTCGCTTTTTTTAGCGGCGACGCTCGGTCGCGAAGGAGTACTGGCCTACATTCGCGGAGAATACATTCACTCGCCCGCGTTTGAAGTCGATTGCAGAGATTCGACCGGAGCAGGCGACGCCTTTCACGGGGGATTTATTTACGGAGTGATCGCCGACTTTTCAGCGGAAGAGACATTGCGATTCGCAAATGCCGTCGCCGGTTTGAAGTGCCGGGCTATCGGAGCGCGAACGTCGCTGCCGTCGCTCGATGAAGTGAACAACCTCCTGTCTCGTTCAACAAGCAGCTAGTGCGCGTACGTTACGATCGCCTCTCCGAACCGCAGATCGCGCGGCTTGATGTGAATCGGCAATGAAGCCGTCGGGCGATAGCTCTCGTCGAGCATGAACACTTTGTTCACCGCCTCCAATTTACAATCGGATGTAGTCGGAGTCCCATTCTTGCGAGAGCGCTGTGGATTGTCAGCCGCGTCGCAACGCGCCTCAACGCGCTCGATTTGGCTGAGCCTTGTGCCCGCGGGCAAGCGCACCGTTGTGCGAAAGTAACCGCTTCGATCGATCCGATATCGGCTTATTCCCAGGTCCGATGTGTACCAGGTTTGATCGCCTCTGAGCTTCACGGCAAAGCTGATCGCTGACCCGTGCTGCTCGGATTCGGCCTCGAAATAAAGATAGCGGCGCGGATCAGCAATTTGATTTCCGCCTGTGCTCGCCTCCGAGATCTTCCCCTCGCGAATCAGCTCGGCCGCCATCAGCCGGTAGATCCATGGATGACGATCCATGATCTCTTCGCGCGAATTGTGACTGAGATCGAACGGAATTGGCCTGAGCGCAAAACGCATCTCCGACTCTCCGTGATCGGAGACGTTGTTGTTATCTGACGCGACGATAAGCGCGGGATGTCCGTTCTCTTCCTTGCCCTGAAACTCGCGAGTTCCGTGCCCAACACTTTGAAACGTAGCCGCCACGACTTTCCCGCGGCCATCCACCTTCACTTCGTACACCCATTCGATGTCCGTAGTTCGCCCCCAACGCGCCATTAGTGCGCTGGTCTCCGTGCCGCCGTCTTCGTTTGTGAAGATCACGCTGTAGCGAATTTTCGTCAGCGCTCCGTCGCGTTCCGTTTCATACCACATCACAAGCGGAATATCGCTGAACCGGCCGATCGTATTCGGACGCGCGTACAGTACAGGCGCCAGTGACAGCGCTTGATACTCGGCATTGCCAGGCTCGATGAAGGAGAGCTTCACGTAGCGGATGCGAATAGAAGATGCCGTGCGTGCGGATTGTTTGCGATTGAAATCGATTCGCAACGCATGCTCGCCCGGCGCCGTTTGACCGAGCATAACCTTGTACGTAAACGACTGGCTCCCGGCAAAGAGAATAATGTCTTGATTGTAGCGGTCATCGACAAACAAGCTCGCAACTGCTGCTTCGCTTCCGCTCTCAGCCCACGATGTGCCCGGTGCTGAAGCAGTCAACTCGAGCAACACCTCCGATTGCGCTTTGAGTCTGAAGATTTTTTCGCTGAGCTTCTGTCCCGAGGCCGCTTGCGACAACATCACCAACGCACACATCGAGAGAAACGACTTGAGAGTAATTTGATGTAGTCTCATTTTTGCGGGCAGTCAGCGCGCTTGAATCAAAACTTGCGCGACCATTCCTTCGGCCAACGCTCGATCACTACTTTCTTCTCGGTATAAAACTCGACGCCATCGCGTCCTTGCGCGTGTTCAACCCCGAAGAAGCTGTCTTTCCAGCCGCTGAAAGGAAAGTACGCCATCGGGGCCGCGACGCCGATGTTGATTCCGATGTTGCCGGCCGGCGCCTCGTAACGGAACTTGCGGGCGGCCGCGCCGCTAGTCGTAAAAATCGAAGCCGCGTTGCCGTATGCGCTCTGCGACAGGATTTCCGTAGCCTCATCGACAGTATGTGCTCGAATGACGCTGAGCACTGGTCCGAAAATCTCAGTCTGAGAGATCTCGCCGCCCGGACGCACATTGTCCAAAATCGTCGGCTTAACGAAATTACCTTTCTCGTAATTCGATATTCTCGAGTTGCGTCCGTCCACAAGAACGGTCGCCCCTTGGCTCGCTCCTTTTGTAATCAATCCTTCAACGCGGGCCTTACTCTCGCGCGTAATCACCGGACCCATTTGCGCGCCCTCTTCGAGTCCGTAGTTCACGTTTATCGATCGCGCAAGATCAGCGATTGCTTCGGTGAAGGAGTGGTGAGCTTCGGCGACCGTGACGGCAGTCGAGACTGCAAGGCAGCGCTGACCCGCGCAACCAAACGCGCTGTCGTTGATAATTTGCGCGGTCATTTCCATGTCGGCATCGGGCAGAATGACCACGTGGTTCTTTGCTCCGCCTTGCGCTTGAACTCGTTTTCCGCTGGCTGAGCCGCGAGAGTAAACATATTTGGCAATCGGCGTCGAACCTACGAAGCTGATTGCTCGCACAGCCGGGTGATCGAGCAATGCGTCAACCGCGGCTTTGCCTCCGTTGACCATGTTAATCACACCGTTGGGCAAACCCAGATCATCAATGAGCTCAAAAAGACGTTGCATCGAGACCGGGACTCTTTCCGAGGGCTTCAACACGAAAGTATTTCCGCACGCGATTGCGTAAGGCAGGAACCAAAACGGAACCATCACCGGAAAATTGAAAGGGCAAATCGCAGCAACCACTCCGAGCGGTTGGCGAATCATCGTTTCATCGATTCCGCGAGCCACGTCCTCCAGGTTGTAGCCCTGCATCAGAGTTGGGATGCCGCAAGCGACTTCAGTGTTCTCGATCGAGCGGCGCAGCTCGGCTTTAGCTTCGGTGAACGTCTTGCCGTTCTCCATCGTGATGAGCCTGGAGATTTCATCGAAGTGATCTTCGAGCAATTGTTTGAGCTTGAATAGAAATTGAATGCGTTCTTCGGGAGGAGTGCGCCGCCAATCGGTGAAGGCGGATGAAGCAGCTTCGACCGCATCGGCTATGTCATCGCCACCGCCTAACGGGGTTCGGGCAAGCGGCTCGGCCGTCGCCGGGTTTATCACGTCCAGGAATTCGCTCGCCTTCGAGCGCCGCCATTCGCCGTCAATGTAGTTCCGCAACTCACCATTCGTAGGCATCTCGCTTTTCTCCTTCGAAAAGAAGCTAAACCAAAAGGCCCCTCGGTACAAGACGACCGCCCTCCAATACAACTCTTTCACCTTCAATCTGAGAGATTCGAATGAAGCTTTGCTTGAATGTCGATTGAGCAATCAGTTGACCGACGAAAATCCGGCGGGTTAACATCAAGTGCTTCTTGCAGGAGCGTTGTTGGAGCTGTTAACAGCTTTGAACGAATGGGCCGTTAGCTCAGGTGGTAGAGCAGCTGGCTTTTAACCAGCGGGTCGCAGGTTCGAGTCCTGCACGGCTCACTTTAGCATCACTGGTCGCGTCCGATATCTTCCTTTCCTGGTGCCCGCTTATTTCCTGGCCCGCAGCGATGCTTGAAACACACGCGAGTCCCGTTCGAATAAAGCAAGAAACTGCAAGCAGTCGGTCGTTATAAGAAGTAAAGTCGCACGGGAACTAACCAGAGGAGTGCAAACATGCTCGGCACAAATTTCTTAACGCGGTTCGCCGCGATAGCCGCTCTGCTCTTTGTGGGTTCGCCGCTTCTCGTCGGCGGAAGTAGTTCAAATCACCGGATGAACGGCGCAGATGCTCAGCAACCTAATGGATCCTCGCGAACAGCAATGATCGATGTCCTTGGATCGCCCAATCCGAATCCCGGCCTGGGCGATGAGGCGCAGACTTTTGATCGACTTGTCGGCACCTGGGATGCCGATTTCAGCTTCCATCGCGATGATGGGACCGTATATCACAAAAAAGGTGAACTCCATTTCGGCTGGGTCATGGATGGTGGGGCGATTCAGGATCTCTGGATCGGTTATCCCACCGACGGCCAGAAGGGACGCAGTATCGGCACTACCTTCAGGTTCTTCGATACCAACCTGAAGCAGTGGCGAATCGTGTTCATAAATCCAGGATTCAACTACATGGTCACTGCGCAAGGTGGACGCGAGGGTGATCGCATTGTTTTCCACGGCGTCGATACCGACGGTCTGCCTCTGCGCTGGACGTTCAGTGAGATTACTTCTGGGTCATTTCACTGGCAAGGCGAGAAATCCCACGACGGCGGCAAATCGTGGAAGATCGAAGAGGATCATCATATGAAGCGTCGGCGCAGCTAGGCGTGCCGGCTGCGAACCATTTTCCTATTAGCCCGGAGCTGACGTCATGACAATTTTGGCCAGGTGCTCATCGATAATGACAGTATTCGCGGTCACGATCCTGGTGGCTGCACAAAACCCGTCGGTGCCTAAAACCAAAAGCGCCACCACATTCACGCAGATGAAATCGCTTGTGGGGGAATGGGAGGCCGTTCAGGACGGAGTGCGAGTTAAGGAGACCTACACGGTCACTGCAAACGGCAGCGCACTAATGTCCGAAACACGCCCCGATAACGAGCCGGCCATGATTACCATGTTCACTGTGGATGGCGACCACCTGATCGCTACGCACTATTGTGTGGCGGGCAATCAACCCCAGATGGTCACGGGTGTCCTGGAGGACCTGCAAAGAGGCATCACATTTACGCTGGTACGAGTGACGGGAATGAAGACATCAGATGACTGGCACAACACGGGGATCACGATCACGTTGGATGATCCAAATCACATGACGCAGCGTTGGACGTACCTGTACAAAGGGAAAATGGGAACGACCATATTTCATTACACACGCAAGAAACAAACTTAGCATCGTCGTACCATTGCATCATTTCGTCGACAGCAGCGGCGTCTTGTGGTCTCGACTAAGCGCCGCCTTGGTCCGAATTCAAGGCTTACGCCAACCGCATCTATCTTTGAGATTTTCGTAGCCGGACTTCGGGAAGCGGTGTCGTCGTAAACCGCTGCGAACGTAGATGCCGCGGCCAAGTCTTTACAGCAGACGGTCGATGCCCGAACCGCGTCTTGAACTCTCTCGAAAAGTGGCTGAGGTTTGAGAATCCGGATTGAAAGCACGCATCAGTAACGGAAGCACCTTCCAGGAGCATGCGCAGTGCCGATCGATAACGCACATTCAAGAGGTATCGGTGTGGAGGAAACCCTACCAGTTCTCGAAAGACGCGCGCGAATTGGAAAGTGCTCATTCCGACACTTCGCGCGAGCGCTTGCAGTCGATGTTCCTCCGCGAACCGTTTCACCAACTGCTCTCGCGCCGCCTCAACCCTTTCCGCATACCAGGCAAGTTGCAAATCAGGAAAATTTCGCAAGCCCGCCTGTCGTGCTTTGACATACGTCGCCATAACCAGATCGATCACCCATCCGTCCACAGCGAAGTCGCGACATTGCTCTGGTAATCGGTCCAATCGCAATCGAAGGAATCTAAGATCGTTTCGTATCCCTAAAAATGAGTCAATTTCGGCAAAACGGATTGCCGGCAGCTCCTCGCGCATGCACTCTAAGAGTGGCGTGGTGAATCGCACAGAGAGGACGGTGTCTGGAGGCACACCTTGAAGATGACTGTACTGGTGCAATCGTCCGGTTTCGGTAAGAAATGCGCAGCCCTTCTCAATTAACCACTCGCGCTTCTCAAATCCCAGAACAAAGCAGTTCTCTTCGACGAAGTGAATTCCGCGGAACGCGCATACGGAGTTGCGCGGTGCACTGTTCAGAGGTTCAGGTCCGTGCTTGAGCAGGAAAATGTCTGCTAAGTTTGTCCTGGCTAACCCGATCTCCACGGCGCCCTCCAGGCCGGTGAATGCAAGAAGTCTGCATCAGGACCTTTGCACGGTCAACCAGTATCACAAATGATGGCACTTGAAGGAAATCGCCGGGAGGGTGTGGCAGACATCTTAGGTCGTGGAGCCTGATGTCAGACAGCCCCGTTGTCTTCAAAAAGGCTTGTAGAATTTGCTTTCAAGCTTCCTCGATAATACCGAGCCCGATCTCCGAAGTGAGTACAAGGTTGTGATCGTTCCGGCAGCTGGTTGCGAACATGAGGTAACAAACGTCTGACAACCACAGACCGCTTTGTTGCGAATTCCTTTAGAATCTGTGTATACTTGTGGCTCGATGTTCGTGAGCCTTTCACCTGCTGGCAGCTTTTATCCAGCGGGGGGGGGGGGGAGTGTAGACGTCTCACCCTATGCCCTTTCATTCAACAAAGCAGAGTGATGAAGCGGTAGCTTCATAGAATAAGGGCATCTCGGATTAAAAGAAATCGTCGCGTGTTTCTCTCTAGCTTAGCGACCCCGTGAACACGACTAAGCAGAAGCTACACTAACTTTCTGAATCGTCTCGCGTACTCGCTAAGCGCGAAGCGAAGATGAAGAGACCAGCCAAACAGATTCAAGCGAAGTCAAAGAAGACATCCCGAAAGTCCGCGCGGGAATCCCCGCCGGCGAATAAGTCAACAGCGAACCGCTCCGGTGGCAACCAGCCATTTCCGATCGTCGGAGTCGGAGCCTCAGCCGGCGGACTCGAAGCCTTCCGGGAATTACTCAATCACTTGCCGACCGACACCGGCATCGCTCTCGTGCTTGTCCAGCATCTCGATCCCAAACACGAAAGCATGCTCGCGGAGCTTCTCTCTCGAAGCACAAAGATGGCGGTGAGCGAAGTGCGAGACGGCATGACGGTCGCGCCAAATCACATCTTCGTGATTCCGCGGAGCCGGGACATGACGATTCGCGGCGGCGTTCTGGGTCTCACTCCGCGAGCGTCGAGCCGAAGTCCGCACCATTCGATAGACGCGTTCTTCCGATCACTTGCCGAAGATCAAAAAAACCGCGCCATCGGCGTCATCTTATCCGGTACGGCTTCCGACGGAACGCTGGGGCTGGAAGCGATCAAAGCCGAGGGCGGAATTACCTTCGCTCAGGACACGGAATCAGCTAAGTACGATGGAATGCCACGCAGCGCAATCGCGTCGGGATGCGTGGACTTCGTTCTGCCGCCGGCGGAAATCGCGAAAGAGCTTGCGCGCATCAGCAGCCATCCCTACCTGGTTGCGGATAAGCCTTCGGCGGCTGTCGAGCTGGAGGCCGAATCGAAAGGACAGGACGGCTTCAAACGCATCCTGAATATTTTGGCGAAGGCGAGCGGCGTCGACTTCACACTATACAAAGGAAACACTCTGAACCGCCGGATGATGCGTAGGATGATGCTGAACAGATCCGACGGTTACGATCAGTACGCTCGCTACCTGACCAGTCACCCGGAAGAAATCGAGAATCTGTGTCAGGACATCCTGATAAACGTGACCAGGTTTTTCAGGGACCCGGAAACATTCGAGCTGCTAAAGAAAAAAATCTTTCATCGCATCCTCGAGCGTCGGTCTCACGATGATCCGGTCAGAATCTGGGTCCTCGGATGCTCGACCGGAGAAGAGGCTTATTCAATCGCGATGGCTTTCCTGGAGTTCGCCGGAGAACAAGCGAGTCACATCCCCGTGCAGATCTTTGCGACCGACGTCAATGATCGTGCAATCGCAAAAGCGCGCAATGGCTTTTATGAAAAGAACATCATCGCGGATGTTTCGCCGGAGCGGCTACGCCGATTCTTCACTGAAGACAATGGAGGCTACCGCGTGAGCAAGCCTATTCGCGATATGTGCGTATTCGCGAAGCAGAATGTGCTTGCCGACCCGCCTTTCTCGCGAATGGACTTGATCAGTTGCCGGAATCTCCTCATATATCTGGAGCCGGCCGCGCAGGCGAAAGTCTTGCCGGTATTTCACTACGCCCTCAAGCCTCACGGTTTTCTCTGGCTTGGCTCTTCGGAGACGATCGGGACGGCAACCGATCTGTTCGAAGTCGAGGATAAAAAGAACAGGTTCTATTCGAAGAAGCGCACGTCACACCGTGCCGGCTTCGATTTCGTTAGCGTCATGCCCTCTCAGCAAACGAGCGAGTCGCGTCCGGTTGGAATAAAAGCAGCATCCGAAAGGTCGGCCGACGAAGCAGTTGCTCTAAAGGAAGCTGACAAGCTGATTCTTTCTCGCTTTGCGCCGGGGAGCGTGCTTGTCAGCAACGAATTGGAGATCGTGCAGTTTCGAGGACGAACCGCTCCCTACCTCGAGCCGCCCTCGGGCAAGGCCTCGCTGAACCTGCTCAAGATGGCGCGAGAAGGTCTGCTCAACACATTGCGCACGGCGATCAACAAAGCACGCAAGGACAATGATGTAGTCAGACGCGAGGGCTTGGCCGTCAAATACGAAGGGCGCTACCTGAGCATTAACCTGGAGGTCATTCCAATCAAGCGGAGGGGCTCGGCCGAACTCTATTTCCTGATCTTATTCGAACCCATCGACTCCGAGCCTGCTAAGAAGGCGAAGAGATTACCGGTCAAGGCCCGCGCGACGAAATCGAAGACAGAACGTTCCCGCGTCACGCAGTTGGAACACGAACTTGACGCCACAAGCGAGTACCTTCAATCGGTCGTTGAACAATACGAAGCAGCAACTGAGGAACTTCAATCCGCCAACGAGGAAGCGCAGTCTTCGAACGAAGAGCTTCAGAGCATCAACGAAGAGCTGGAGACCGCGAAGGAAGAGCTCGAGTCCAGCAATGAAGAACTAACGACTGTCAACGATGAATTGCAAAACCGCAACGTCGAGGTTGGCCGAGCTAACAGCGACCTGATAAACCTGCTCGACAGCATTCGTATGCCGTTGGTCATGCTCGACAATGAGCTGCGTATCCGCCGGTTCAACACAAGCGCTGAGAAGTCACTGAACCTGATTACGACCGACCTGGGCAGGCAGATTAGCGATATCAAGACCAACATCGACCGCCCTGATTTGACGGACTTAATCACCGAGGTGATCGACACCGTCACCGTCAAAGAACTGGAAGTTCAGGACTCGCGCGGCCGCTGGTACCTGATGCGTATTCGCCCGTACAAGACTATTGAAAATAAAATTGACGGCGCGACGATCGTGCTGATTGACATTGAAAAGTTGAAGCTCCACGAAAAAGAGATTCAGGAATCGCGCGAGTACGCCGAAGCCATTGTTGAAACAGTTCTCGATCCTCTCATCATCCTGGACGAAAGCCTTCGCGTGCACGCAGCGAACGACAGCTTTTACGAAACTTTCAGGGTGACGCCGCAGGAAACAGTAGGGAAGCTCATCTACGAGTTCGAAAGCGGCCAATGGGACATTCAACCTCTGCGGACGCTATTGACGAACGTTCTCGCGAGCGCCGCGGAGTTTCGCGGCTTCGAAGTTCACCTCGACTTTCCGTTCATCGGGCGAAGGACGATGCTTCTGAATGCACGCGAGGTTCGTCAGGAGGCCGGCAGGCGCCGCTTGATTCTCCTTGGAATACGGGACGTCACCGCAGAGAAGGAAATGGAAGAAGAACGTGCCGAGCTTGTCCGCGTGCAAGCCGCGCGCGCTGCCGCCGAAGACGCCAACCGCATCAAAGACGAGTTTCTCGCCGTCTGCTCGCACGAGCTTCGCGCGCCGTTGACAGCGATTCAGGGTTGGGCGGAGATACTAAGTCGCGGAGATTTAGATCAAGAGACTTCACGACAAGGGTTGGAAATAATCCTGCGTAACGTGCGAGCGCAAACCCAGATAATCAGGGACCTGTTGGATGTGTCGCGAGTGATTGCGGGTAAACTCCAGCTCGTCATAACCTCAGTCGAACTCATTCCGCTTATCGAGGCCGCGGTCGAGTCCGCTCGCCCGTCGGCTGAAGCGAAGGACATAAAATTCACCGCTTCCTTTGATCGAAGTATCGATGTGGTTTTCGGTGATGCTGTCCGCTTACAGCAAATCGTTATGAACCTGATTTCGAACGCGGTCAAGTTTACGCCCAACGGCGGCACGGTTGACATTCAAGTACAACGCCAGAGCGACCGCATTGCGATCGTCGTTCGAGACACCGGCGTCGGTATCGAACCGGACTTCCTGCCTCATGTCTTCGAACTTTTCCGGCAGGCCGACAGCCGGACGACTCGCCACTTCGGTGGCCTGGGGTTGGGTCTTGCGATTGTTCGCAATCTGACGACCATGCACGGCGGAACGGTTCGCGCCGCAAGCGACGGGTTGGGCAAGGGATCGACCTTTGAAGTCATACTACCTTTGAAGCCGCCGGACCTCGAACCGGCCGTTGAGCCGGAAACGAGACTGAACCTGGATGTAGACTCCAACGTGCGCTCTATAAGTGAGCGTGTCAGCCCACTGGCGGATGTGCGTGTGCTCGTAGTTGATGACGACCGGGACTCGCTCGAGATGTTGAATGCGGCGTTGACGGCATTTGGGAGTGAGGTCAAGACATGTGCGTCTTCAGAAGAGGCGCTCAAGACGCTCCAGGAATGGCAGCCCGATGTGCTCGTATCTGACATCGGTATGCCCAGCGCGGATGGCTACTCTCTAATCCAGCAGATACGCGCGCTCCGCCCAAATCGTCGCGGTAACATACCGGCGCTGGCGCTGACCGGGTACGCGACTCTGGACGATCATAAGCGAGCGCTTTCGGCTGGCTATCAAATGCACATGGCAAAGCCGGTCGAGTTGAGCAAGCTCGCGGCGGCGGTGACGATGCTTATCGATCGGAACGGATCCGCGCAAGGCCGCTCCTGACCCTATGCCCCGAACTGAAGAGGACGAAAAGGCAGAGAAGCCGGTCGAAGTCTCGTCGTTGGCACTGAAACAAAACAAAGGGCCGTGTCTTACCAAATTAAGACACGGACAATCCTTCACTCTATCGTTATCTTGTGATAGACTCATTGCCGTGGGTGAGTCTAAACGCGGACGCACCAAAAAAGACTCCTACCTTCTCGTATTCGAGAATCAGACGTGAGTAAGATTCTAGTCGTAGATGACAACCCGGATGCTCGCGAGCTCCTCTCGTCGGTTCTAAAGCTGAAACGATTAGATGTGGTCACCGCAGTTGATGGTGTTGAAGGAATCGAGCGGGCTCGTTCCGAGTTGCCGGACCTGATCATTACCGATCTAGCCATGCCACGTCTTCCCGGCATTGAGATGATCAGGAAACTTCGCTCGATGAAAAGATTCAAACATACGCCAATTCTGGCTGTCACATCCTTTCAACTGGAAAAAGCAGTGGCCGCCTTGAGGGCAGGAGCTAATCGAGCGCTCACCCGCCCAGTCGACAATCACTTGCTGCTAACTTTCGTGTTCGATCTGTTGAAGGAACGAATTCCGGTAGGCTCGAAGTCGAATCACTAAATCAACAGCGGCGGCTTATGATGAAGCTGTCGTCTGGTCGATGATCAACATGGTTTCTCGCGTTCGATATAGTACATCTCGAGAACGTAGAGTGGGCCTGATATTGTTTAACCTCGCTTGTGCTATTCAGGAGTTGTGCCATGAAGAAAACAAAAGGGCGAATCCTTTGTGTTGATGACGACAAGGACATTCGTGAGATCCTCACCATGCTGTTTGCCTTGGAAGGCTATGAGGCGATACCAGCGTCCGGCGTCAACGACTGTTTGAGCCGGGTAATATCAGAGAGCTTCGATTTGCTGATGCTCGATTGGGTGTTTGAAGATGGAACCGGCGTCGACGTATGCAAACTCCTTCGCAAATCCGGCGTAGCGGTCCCGATAGTCTTCTGTTCCGGAGTCGGCAATAAATCTGCAATCGACAAAGCGATGCGCGCCGGCGCTCAGGGCTTTCTCGTTAAGCCGATTGACTTTGATGATCTATTGCTGCTGGTCTCGCAATTCGTAGATGCTGATTGCGGTCAATACCTCGCGGCGAGTTGAACGTTCAATATGTCACGCCTCGCGTGCGGCCGCAGTCGTCTCGCACAAAGCCTGTGCCACTCGCGGGAACAACAAAGCCTGAATACCATCGCAATGGAGCCCACATTTGCGGTGGCCCACTATCAATTAGGCCAGGCGTATGTGCAGAACCAGATGTACAGCGATGCGATGCTAGAATTTCAAAAGGCAATCGCGCTGTCTGGAGCCAACACAAATTTCTCTTCCAACCTGGCTTATGTCTACGCTCTGGCAGGCAGAAAAGGCGAAGCTGTGAAGATACTTGATGTCGAGAAGAATCGAGATCACGGCTTTTCAAATTCTGCCGAGATTGCGTTGATCTATGTCGGCTTAGGTAACAATGATCAGGCAATGATGTGGCTGGAACGAGCTTATGAAGAGCGCTTCAACCCGTCAATCCTTGCGCGTCCGACCTTCGACCCTTTGCGATCCGACAAACGATTTCAGGATCTTATGCATCGGGTTGGGCTCAACCAGGTGCCATAGTCGCGGGCTTGGATCCGGATAATGATGGGTGAATGCGAGCGAAGTGCCTTGGCGGCACTTCGCTCATTCTGTGTTTACTTTGATCTCGGCGTTTACCTTGCGACAATGACGACCTCGGCGGGTTGGTCGTTCCTGGCCGACTGTCCCTTGTTAGCCTCGATCCCGCGCGCGGCCTGCCGTTCTATTGACGACTTCGGAATTTCTGAACCGATGGTGTCACCTGCCGCCCAGATCTGAAAAAGAAAATACTGATCTCCATAGCGATGGAAGATCACGACGGTATCATCGCTGGACTGCACAGATTGCGCAGAATGGGTCGTCAGAAATACAGATGCCTTGCCGTCTTCGCTTGTTATCTGTATTACGCCATTGAAGTTCTGTCCGGCGGACCGAATCGTGTATTTACCAGCCGGGAATATGCTGTGATCAGCACTGAAATCGAACGGCACGTCGACCTTCATCAAGCTGAATGAATGCGCGGCGGCGGGCCCCGACGCGAACGTAATGGTCATCGCAACAACGAGGCTCAACATCGTCGTCGCCTTTAGAATTTGCTTTTGCATGTGATTCCTTTTCTCCTTGTGTCTCATGATTCTGAAGTTGGTCTTCACTAGCCTATACCCATCCATTCATTCAAAAATTCCCGGATGCTCCTTGAAGTAGCCGCTGGAATAAAACAGTGGTAAAGCGAGTATTAATAATGATGAGTGGCCGTCTGAAAGGATCGTTATGGAATCAAAGGAAAGCGCTCTAACGATAGCAATGATAATTGTAGCGATAGCGATATACGCTCTGTTCGGGATCGTTATGCTCACCGCCACCGTCAAGATGCCGCTGTGCGGTGCTGTAGTGATTTAAGTTCGGCAAGCAGAATCTCACCCCAGCAGAATCGGCAGCACTACTCCAATACCTAACACAAAGAACGACAACGCGGGCGCAGACGTGCCGACTGGCCGCCGCCGGCGCGCTTCACGGGCGGCTATCCGCGGATCGAGCAGCAACCAGGCCATGTGGCGCCGCTCGAGTATGAAAAAGGCGGCCGCCGTTGCCGCGCCGTAGAGCAAGTGACCGATAAGCGACGGGAACAACGCGTTCGCCGCGGCGGTTGTCCATGTCAGCGAGCCGCCCAGCAATATAGGTAGCAACGTCATCGGTCCGATGAACCACCAGACCAGGCCGTAGACCAGCCCCCAGGTGATACCGGAACCGAAATCCGGCGCCTCACGCCTGAACAGCAGGCCGTAGGTCATTCCCAACATCGCACTGATGAACATGTGCACCATGAATCCAAATACCGCTGAGGACCCGCCGCCCATCCTGGCGACTTTCGGCAGTGTCCCGGTCGCCAACAGGACCAGACTGAATAGGAGGCCTCCAGAAAGGCCCGCCGTTGCTCCCCATTTCAACGAGTGAATGATGCGCAAGCCCGGCCCCTCCGGTTCGCGGTTGATTGGATCGGAGTCCCTGAAGAATCCAACCCATAAACGATCTGCTGTCGCGTAGATCACACCGACTATGACTCCGTAGACTATGTGGCCGACCAGAGAGCCGAATAGCTCCGCCCCGCGCACATATGACCAATCCAGCGGGGCGCCAAGCAATAACGGCTCGAGCGTCAAGGGACCAAGAAACCACCACAGAATTCCGTACGCGAGTCCCCAACCCATGCTCGACCCATAACCACGGATGTCCCGTTGGAATAGCAACCCGAAACTCGCCCCTATCACCACAGCAATAATGAAATGCAATGTAATGCCAATCACGCGCGAATTGGAGTCGATGAGCTCGGCGATCTGCGGGAAGAAGTTCACCTGGTCCATCCACTTTCCAAAAGCCCATCCACCAAAGATTCCAGCGAGTCCGCCCACGATCACGGCGCGAGGAAAACTAAACTGCGGCTCGTTTGCCGGCCTGCCTACCGCCCTCCATGCGCCGAGGCCGAGCCCAAGCGGCATGCCAAAGCAAAGCAGGTAGGCCACCAACTCCGAAAAGTGTGCACGGGCGGCCTCGACCCTCTCTGGCATTCCGCCAGGTGGGCTGCCTTGCGTCTGCAAAATGAGAATTCCGCCGGGGACCACCAGCCATAGCAGGAATGCGTAACCAAGACCCCATATCAGACCGGCACCGGGGCCGACGGCGCGTGGCGCGGCAAGCAGCCCGAAGACTACTCCATAGACTGCGCCCAGCGTTATGCCGGTAACAAGGGTCTCATGAACCAGTCGTATGCATAGCACGCCCCCTGACATCCCGATGACCAGGCAGATTAGAACATCCCAAAGACGTGACAAACGCACTGACTACCTCCCGCTGCGTGCGGCTATAGGCACTAGCCCTGACTCCTCTTCAGTCGGCGCAACATGCGGAGTCAGATCAATCGTCTGAACGATATCGCGCGGGAAGAACAGGTCGATCACCCAATCAACCAGTACGCGCACCTTTCGCTCCACCCCCGGCAGCTTGGACAAGTAGACCCCCCGCCACATCAACCATGCCAACAGGCCGGAGAAACGCATCGTTGTCTTTCCGAACGGTATCTTGAGCTCAGCGCAGGCCGTTTGGTGTCCCACAACGCAGAGCGCACCCAAGGATTTGAACCGGAAGGACTTCAACGGTCTTCCTATCACACTGGAGTGAATGTTGTATGCGACTTGCCGAGCCTCACGAAGCGCGAATTGCGCGGTTGGCGGGAACGGTCTGCCGGTCTCGTCTGTGATACTTGCGCAGTCACCAAGAGCCCATAGGCCAGGATGGCCGGGAACGGCCAGGTGGCTATCCACAATTACTGCGCCGCGCCCATCAAGATCGAGCGAAAGCGTTTCGAGCAATGGGCTGGGCGCGGACCCCGCGGTCCATACCAGCGTCTGACACGGAATCACTTCTCCTGAACTCAGTACGACCGATCCGAGCCGAGTGTCGGCCACGCGCGTTTGCAAAATGAACTTGACTCCGCGCGCTGTCATACGCTCCAGTGCGTAGCTCGCCAACTCCCTGTTCAGCTCCGGTAGAATGCGATCGCCCGAGTGAACGAGAATGATGTTCAGGTCTTCGTAGGAAAGGCCGGGGTAATAGGGCAGTATGCCGCGCCCGAAGTCATTCAAGGCTCCTGCCAACTCAACACCGGCGAAGCCCCCGCCCGCTATGACGAATGCCAGCATCTCGCGTCGCCTTTCCAGGTCCGACTCGTGGTCAGCGCGCTCGAAGATATCGATCACCCGATTGCGAATGTCGATTGCGTCCAGAAGAGTCTTGAAGGGGTAAGCCTGGGCTTCGACATTTTGCATTCCAAAGTAGGTAGGTCGCGACCCCAGGGACAACACGAGGTGATCGTAAGTTAGCTCTCGCGTTACAGCGCCCGTGCAGTCGGATGGGTTAGACTCGTCAGCCAGCATCACGCGGCGTTCATCCAGATTGATCCGCACAACGCGACCGCGCACAACGGCAGTGCGCTGCAGGATGGTTCGAAGCGGGCTGCTGATGTGAGTTGGCTCAACACTGCTCCCAGCTACTTCGGCTAACATAGGCGTAAAAAGCAGAGCATTATTATCGCTCACCAGAGTCACGGCGACTCTCGGGTCGGCGCCAAATAAGTGCTCCAGATTCCTCGCAGTTGATGTGCCCGCAAATCCGCCACCCAGAATTACGACTTGGGTCTTTTCCTCATCGAGAAGACGATGAGGCTCGGGCTCGGACCCTAACCACCGGAAGCTAATATCAACCAGGACTTGGTCGATCAACCCCAGAGCCGCGCCGTACAGAACCCATCCTGCCAGTTCGGGGAGAAGCTCTCGCATTCCCTCCGCCGTCCACTGCAGAGGCATTCCAGTCAAAAGTGGAATTACAATCACACTCAGCAAACTCCAGAGTGGTATTCCCAGCGCAGCAGCCGACATTACACTATCGACATGAGCGTGAGCAGCGGGGCGGAACGCAATCCCGTAGCCCGCTCCGATCAGTATTCCGAGAAGAACCCCAATAATGACGTTGGCCAACGTGGCTGCGAGCAGGACACTGCCGATCAAACCAGCCACCAGGCCGATCAGGGCACGTCGCGGATATCTGGACCGCAACACGGAGCCCGGCCGGTGACCGACTTCCGCCGTCGATCTTATCCGGCTATTGGCTACCTTCATTGTGGCCCTCCTTCAATGGGGTCTCGACCGCCGACGGAAGCGAATTGAGTCTGCGCAGCACAGCCGGCCGGCGCGAACCAGCTGCCGCCATTTGGCACACCCTCTCATCGGCGTATACCAGGTCAGCTCAGCAGATATTCCCGGCTGGTTAACATCAGGCCGCCCTGCGTCTGAGCTCCGCTCCAAGCCGCCTTGCGGATTCCAGAGCGGCAGTGGCAAGGCCAACGGCAGAACGATCTCTGAAAAAGGCAAGCTTCTCGGTTTGTCTGTCAACATCGATTGTTACAATGTCGCCAAGCCGCACCTGCCTGGTAGCGGAAAGGCTTGAAAGCGGGTGAACCAGTAATCGCTCGATGGCTCGCTTTAAGTGCCGCGCCCCGTATCGATAGTCGATTCCCTCGGACAGCAGAAACTCCTTCGCGCGCTCCGCGAGAATGAAAGTAAATTCCTCCGTTGCCGCTGCGTTTATCCTGCGCTGCAGGAGCCGGAGCTCCACATCCAGAACTTGCCGGAGCTCCTCATGCTTCAAGCTTCGAAAACTCACGATCTCGTCAATGCGATTCATGAACTCGGGTGAGAACCTGCGCCTTGCCGCTTCGACCGCGGCTCGATGGATACTATGGTCAAGCTCGCTCATTTCTTTCGCACCCAGGTTTGAAGTCATAAAAACAATTGTCTGAGAGAAGTCGACCCGGGTGTTATCTCCGAGGCTCAACGTGGCCTTGTCTAGTATTCCGAGTAACAGTTGCCAGAGGGAGTCGGAAGCCTTTTCTATTTCGTCGAAGAGCACCAGGGAAAAAGGATCGCGTTCGGTGATGTGCCGATCGAGCCTTTCCTGCGTAAGCTGCGCTGAAGTCTCCCGATGCGCGAGATACCCCGCAGGCGATCCGATTAGCTTTGCGATTTCAGGAGAGTGCTGAAACTCGCCGCAGTCCACCTTGAGCAGCGCGCTCGCGTTTCCGAATAGCACTTCAGCAGTGGCCTCGACCATACGCGTCTTTCCTGAACCCGTTGGTCCGAGGAACAACAGAGTTCCCATCGGTCTATCCGGCACGGTCATTCCGGCTTCGAAGATCTGGTATAGCGACGAGAGACTCTGAATGGCAGCATCCTGCCCGACGATGAGAGATCGCAGGCCCTTCTCAAATTCCTTGACTCGAGAGGTCTTCGCATCGGTATCGAGCAATGTCCTGTCTTCGGATTCTGCTGAATTCATTTCAAGCCTCCTCTTGAGTATTCGCTTTCCATCGCCCCACGGTCGGGGCAACCAGGTTCTTCAGCAACCGATCAATACTCATACACTTCACATCGTCATACCGCTTTGAGGAGAGAAATATTCCTGCTTCTTAAGTTTCGGCGCCCGAAACGGACGCCCGGCACAATCGGGCCGTTCGTTCCTCGACTGGGAATAAGACATTGATTCATTCGGTCTTATCGGTGGGACGACAATAAGAACGGGAGGAAAATCGAGTGGAAGACAAACTCGCGGGTTTGAGGACGCCGATGTGGATTTGTTATCGCGAAAGTGATCGTAGATCAGATCTCGAGGTTAGGACTACTCCGACGCGACTTAGTCAGGTCGCCATCTGCACAGCCATCAATCAGCTCTCTGATCTCTTCACAACCAATCATACGGCGAATTGGCCGTCACGTTTGATGAATTCAAACCCGAAACGTAAGCGTGATGAAGACCAGGAACACAATCGAGTAGATAACCTCGAGCCAGCCCACCATCCTAAGATTGATTTGACGGACAGGCCTTGCCAGGTACCAGAACGATCGGATCAACACAGGTAAGAACGCAACAAGCGCGAACGGGCTCAAGCTGCCGGTTAAAGAAAACAGGGCAAGCGAGCCCAGCAAAAAAGAGTGATAGAGCGCGCAGCGTCTCCACGATTGGAGGCGAGCTTCCTCTCTTCGCGGATTGATTGTGTTAACGCGCAGCTTGACGTAGAACACACTACTCGCGAAATAAAGCGCGCACAGCAACCATAACCAGATCTCAGTAACATCGAGCCTTCCGGTCGCAACGTAGTAAGCTGCGGGCGCCGTCATCGTCAAACCGGCAATAGCCATCGTCTCGCCGGCAATTGTGCGATCTTCGCGATGCATCGCTTGCTTCGCATTGGCGATCATCAGCCCAAGCATCGCAGCTCCGGCCGGCGCCAACCAATAAAGCTTTTCGAACATCACGAGCGGCGCTCCAAACACGGCCGCGAGCATGAAGTAGACAACAGCAAGCAACCGAGCATGATCATCGGCGCGATTCCGGCTTCGCGCTCGCATCCACCCAACAAATGATTCGCGAGCGATGAACAGGAAACTCACCGACAAAGTGAACAGGAGGAGCGGCATTGAAAACCGCCACGCAACGAGCGTCCCAACTGCGAGGGGAACATAGAGCATCGCCCACGCGCCGTGCTCCTTCGGTAATCTCAAGTTCGATTTTCTCATTTCGATAACGAACCAGTGGCGACCGCCGGCTTACAGAGCCCACCTTTCTTCCAACGCTGACGCCGTTCTTTCAAAGTCTTCCAGGCTCCGTCCGCCGAGAGCTTCATCGTTCTCGCGAAAACTCTTCGCGAGCGACGCTTTATCTTCATCGTCGAGGATTTCTTCTCCGAGCCGGAACAAGACGCTGTCTTCTTTCTCGATGTGGCTGACCAACAGACTCAAGTAAGCTTGCGCCGCTTCGGTAAAGCTGCGCGCCGCCTTTTTGTCGCCTTCACTATAAGCGTTCGCGGCAAAGCGCAGTTCGCTTATCAGCTTTCGCTCGATCTGATGCTCGTGTTCCATCACGCCCAACGGTCCGCCCTCGCGCGGGATGCCGCAACGCTCCAGGGCTGGAAACAAAAACTTTTCTTCTTTGCCGTGATGATAGTGATCTGCAAAGGTCGTGATGAAGTCTATCAACTCGAGCAGCGAGTCCGGCGAAACGTTGCTGCCGCCGGCTAGCTTCATGCACATTCCATCCAACGCGCGAAGCGCTCTTTCAATCACGCGATGCTCGTGCTTGAGAACATAAAATGGTTTCGACATTTCTACCCGTCTCCTGTGCGGGGTCGTGGTTGTGAAATATCAAAGAGTCCTGGAAAACACCCGGGTGCGCGGGGCTTCAGCCTTATTCAAGTAAGCGTCAAACGCCATCGCTATGTTCCTAATGAATATTCGTCCGAGCGGCGCGACTCGAATGCAATCTCCTTCGATCTTCACAAGTCCGTCGCGCTCGAGCTCGCCAAGCCGCGCAAGCTCAGTTCTGAAATGCGAGTCGAACTCGACTCCGAACTCGCGTTCAATCTCTGATTTGAGAATCATTGTGTGACAGAGAATGCGATTGATCACCGAGCGTCGCAGCTTGTCTTCGCGGCTTACCTGCATCCCGCGCATTGTTGGCCAGCGGCCTTCGACAACCGATTTGTAGTAGCTCGGCAAGTCTCGCCAGTTTTGCGCATAGACGTCTTCAAGTCCGGTGATCGAGCTGACCCCCATCGCGTACAAATCGCATCCGGCCTTTGTCGTGTAGCCCTGAAAGTTCCTGTGCAGAGTCCGTTCGTCCTGCGCGCGGGAGATTTCATCTTCGGGCCGCGCAAAATGATCGAGCCCGATGTAGCGATAGCCCGCATCGGTGAGCTTGTTTATCGCAAGCGTGAAGATGCGAAACTTTTCGATGCCTTCGGGCAAATGCCGGGCGAAGCTGCCCTGTTGCTTCTTCATCCACGGCACGTGAGCGTAGCTGAAAACGGCGATGCGGTCGGGACTCATCGCTATGATTTTGTCGACTGTATCGCTGAAGCTCTCGGCCGTCTGGTGCGGCAGCCCGTAGATCAAATCGATGTTGATGCTGTGAAAATCAAGCTCGCGACAGTAGTCAAACAGCCGCCTCGTCTCTTCGTAAGGTTGCACTCGGTGAATCGTCTTCTGCACCAGCGGATCAAAATCCTGAATGCCCATGCTCAATCGGTTGAAGCCGACTCGGCGCAGAGTTCTGCAGTGCTGTTCGCTCGTCACTCGCGGATCGATTTCGATGCTGACCTCCGCTGAATCGGCGATTGAAAAGCGCTGATCTACGTGGCAATAAAGTTCTTCGATCTGCTCGGGTGAAAGAAAAGTCGGAGTGCCGCCGCCCCAGTGCAGCTGCTCGGTCTTGCGAGTGCGATCGACTTCGGCGCTCACCCAATCGATCTCTCGCTTGAGATGATCGAGATAAGGACGCGCGACCTCGTGACGTTTGTTGATTACGACGTTGCAGCCGCAGTACAAGCAGAGAGACTCGCAAAAAGGAATATGAAAATAGAGCGACAGCGGAGCGGGAGACGGCTTTCGATTCGCTTCTCGAAACGCCTCACGCAACTCGGCTTCGCCAAACGCGTCGTCCCATTCCGGGGCCGTCGGATAACTGGTGTAGCGCGGACCGGGTTGGTTGTACCGGTCGAGCATCTCGGGCGACAGGGTCACCGACTGCCCATCGATTGCGACTTCCAGAATGTCGTTCGCGCCCATTGAGATTCTCGCAGGAGAGTTCGTAGAACGACCTTGAAACGGCAATCACTGTTCCGGCGAAACAGGATGAGAATCCGCGATATATTAAGGATAGGCCAAGGCTTACTGCGGGAAATTTCTCAACATCCGGGGCGGATTTACGCAGAGGAAGAGCCGAACGCCGCTGCGAGAACGATTCGATACAAGAGGGGCGGGATTCCTCTTTCCTAATGAGTCCACTCGAATCGAACGATGCTGGGGAGCGCTTCACTGCAGCAGGTGTTTCTAGTCGGCAGCAACCAATCTCCTGTCATCTTTACCCGTGTGCTCCTTCCGTGGTTCGTTATCATTGCAGTCCTCTGAGTCTACGTTTTGTTCTGTTCTCGGTTATTTTCCTTTTTCAGCAAGAAAGGCTCTCGCTGCTTCATAAGGGGTCTGCCCGCCCCGAACCCCGTCCAGAAACTCTTGCGTCCGACCATATGGAGACAGCCGCGGATCCGATTCTAACCATTCGGCGAGTTGCATGGCGAAGTCCGGCTTTAAGATCGCTGCCCCGATAAGCGAGTCATGAAAGTCCTTCAGGCTCATTTCCCTGGCAATTCTCAAGAGATAATCGAGAGGATCAGACCTATCCAGACCCTGAGCGGCAAACGTTCTTACTAGAAGTAGTCGGTTATCCAAATCGGTTTCGTGCTTCGTCAGCAACTCGAAGATGTCGTCCTGAAGCCCCCTATTATGAGTATTGCCATGATAGGCGCTGGCTGCGAAATAGATGAGGTTTACGCGTACCGCCGGATTTCCAATACTGATTCTGCCGGCGAAGTCGGCCATTCTCAGCCGGAGTGACTGCGTGTCAACGCTGTGCAACATGTACTCAACAGCGTGGTTAAAACTACTATATTTGATCAGATTCTTGCTGATGCCTAAGTACAAAAGATCAACGACCTTTTCCTTTTCCTCCGCGCTTCCCTCTCGATGGCACAATGAAAAGAGCGCCTCGCTACACCGTTCGGGATACTTACCCGTCGTGATCAAATCCGCAACGGCGGAGACGATATCGCTAAAGTGCGTTGACGCCCACTCGGTTACGGAGTAGCCATCAACCTGCGGATCACCTCGCGAGAAACGGAAAAGAAGTTCCTTAATGACCGCATCACGATACTTCATCAGCCTGCCGATTCCCCGTTTAGCTATGATATCGATTTCAACATCCGCGACTCCAACACCGCGAATAAGAACGCTATAAAGCTTGTCCTCTAACGCATTATCCTGAGACCTTCCAGCAATGTAGGCGGACAGGCGCACTGCTCTGTCAAATAAGAACGGATCATTTTGTTCAACCCAGCGAAGACAAAGATCCGCCGTCTCGTGTATATCGGTCTGGGCGATCTCTGTTAATAAGAACTCTGCTTTGGGGTCGGGGGAGCGGGCGAGAATCTCACATAAGGTCTCAAATGCCAAGTGTCGAAAATAATACATTAGGGCCATCGCCGCGTCGGAGATCCTCGAGTTGTTACCGCTCAGCGGGGTCATGTCTGTAAGCCAATCACTTAACACCTCAAATGAGCGCTCTGGCGATGAATGAATCACCTCACCCAGAAGAGTTGCCGTATGCCATGACAGCCTGAAAACATCGTTTTTCAGGTTCTTCCAGTGGTGATGCTCGAAATCATAGGAATCTTCTTTCGGCAGAAAGAGCCTGAGTAAATCTAGTTTGAATTCGAGCGGTATGCCCAAGCGCGTAACGGTCGCACGTAACTCAAAGCGGTCGGCTTCAGAGGAGAACCGACCCTGACGAGTCATCTCACGAGCTAATCTGCCGATCTGTGAAGTGAAGCGTCCCGGCTCCCGAAGCTGTGGCAGTACCTGCGCGATAATGTTTTCACAAATAAGTCCCTTGCGACCTCCCTCAACATGCGCAGTAACGATTGCCTCTATTGCGCGATCAACCTCTTCGTCCTGGCGATAGTCGTCAAATCTCAGAATCAGGAATACAGCCGTTCCGGCTGTAATTCCGAGCTGGCTCTGCCGCGCTCCCGAGAACTCACTAATGAGCGCATCCATCTGCATCGTTTGGGCCTGCACAAACTCACCAATCTCATCGAAGACGAAGCGGACACCGTTGCTCGTCGTCGTGAAGACGCCTTCCAGGAGGAGCTGGTTTCCCAATTGCGGATTGTCAGTGAAGATGCCAAAGAACTCCTCTTGCCCAATTTCGAATCCGCCTCTTGCTAGCGACGCGCGTGCTGCCTGCTTAAGACTGACTTCGACATATGACCGAACGACACCGGGGCCGAGCGCCCGAGCCATGCGGTCGCACTTCATTTCGATAAAGCGCTGCAAAGCGTCATAACGAGCTGTTGGCGCGAGCCTCCCCTGCACTTCTTCCTGCTTCATCTCCCAATAAATGCGAGCCATTAGTGGATGTCTGATGTCCCGAGCGGAAAGTGATTCACTGAACCCATACCGTTCGATTACATTGTTGGCCTCCTCTTCGCTGAAGTCGCCAAGTCGAATCCCAGCCTCAGACCGAGTCTGCTCCTGATTGTCCATGGAAAAGAGGAGTGGTTTGGGAAACAAGTCCATCGCTACGGCCCAAAACTCCGGCCGACAACTCAGTACTAGCCGAGTGTCGGTCTCTTCCAGCCAGGTGATGGTCCGCTCAATCCAAGCCTGCAAGTCTCCTGATAACCGGGCCGGAATTTCATTCAAGCCGTCGAAAAGCACGGTCAGTTGTCGACCGCCGTTTCGTAGCGCCGCTGCTACTCGGGAAGCATCCCCCTCCCGACCTAATAGTTTGCCTGCGACCTCTTGCAGTCGAGAAGTGACCGCGAGAGATAAGTCAGTTTCACCATCGCGCAGATCGCGTCCCAACAACAGTACGACATTTCGCTCGCTCCGGCGGGCCATCTCCGCCATCAACATCGTTTTGCCGACTCCGGCATTGCCAACAATCGGCAAGATCAGCGCTCCGCTTTCGAAAAAGGCTTCAATATTTCGTTCCCCGGCGCGCTTGCAGTACAGATCGCTAAGGAAGAACTCTCTGCGGATTTGTAAGTCAATAATTCTGTCACGCTGCAGCCGACATACCTCTGACGCGCCGATATGGTTCAGGAACCTGCCATACCGCGGAACCGTGTTCCTGTTCGACTCGAATAGACTGACAAGCTTGGGCGAATGCGTATTCATCCGCGAAAGCGGAAGCGCAAAGCCTGCCACTGGGCCCGACTGCAAAAATTTTGCATTAATCATTGCAAAGACAACGCCTGTCTCCGGGTCAAGGACCGGAGCCCCGCTGAGCCCAGGATCAAAAACATCGTTCTTGAGCACAAGGACGCCGCTTAGTTTGTAGCGTGTTTCATTGAGGGTTGAAAACTGAATTTCTGTTACGCCGCTGATCTCTCCAGTTGCCGGAAGCGCATCTGTTACGTCCGCGCCGTAGAAATGATAGCCCTTTGTCCAAAACCGAGTGATCCCACTCGAGTCCGCCTCGATCGCCAAGGCACACCGGGGTGGATCGTCAACGCATCTTACTATTGCCAGGTCGATTTCAGGAAAACGATCAGCCGCGGTAATCAGACCTACCCGCTGGCGCCCGTCGCCACAATCGAGTAAAACCTTTTCCTTGTTCTCGACGAGGTGATGACAGGTCAGGGCAACGCCGTCGGCAGACAGGACAAAAAATGCTGTACCTAACGTTGCACCGTCGTTATTACACACGCGAGCTAAGCAACGACGCACGTAATCATCATCTAGTAACATTGCGGCTGTGCCCTGACGTTAAACCGAACTGTTATCTTTTTGTTTGAACGACAGCTTAACTTTGAGTGATGCATTCCCAGTGGTTTCTACTACATAGACCGAGCCCTTGGCGGTGCATTGTAAGCCTAACTCTAATTCTGCCGCGTCCGCGCCTGTTTTTTCAAAAACCTCGCGGAAGCTCTTGCTCACGCCAGCTACGACACACAGTGCTTGGTCCAGGGTTTTGCCCACTGCTTCAATACTATCCTCCATTCGTCCGGTCGGCTGAACACTGCCTGCTGGTGCTGGAACGGCAATTAAGACGTCGCCTTCTTCTGTGTGGAACTGAAGCAGTCTAGCTGCCATAATTTAATCCTCCATAGTGATTACGATCTTTGACTGTAATAGCCAAGCTTAGGCTCCGAACAAACACATTCGTTCTTCCACTAGGCTCGAGTGCTGATTGCCGTGCCTGCGACCGACATCACTGCAAGCAAACTCCAGAAATGGTACACCTCCAACAAACCACTCTGCCACAAGTGAGGGCAAAGAGATAGAAGTTAACCAGCGGAGGGCTAGATTCCACCTGGTTATGCATTGCTCTTCGGACTGTGCTTTAATACAGGCAAAGCACAATCAAAGGAGCCGCAACGAAATGAGTGCGAAGGCAAAACCAAAGCGTGGGGCGCGTCAAGAAGACCTCGAAATAATCGACACCAAGGCCAAGTCCGGGGGCAAGACGGTAATCGCCCATGGGGACGGCCCAGAACCTAAGCCTGCCGACAACGGCAAGATCCGACGCCGGCGCAACCCTGCCAACAAAACGAAGAAGAAAGCCAAGACCGCTAATGAATTGATGTTGGAGGCTTGGAAGTACTCCTGGGAAAACCGTCATAGGAGACTTACAAAAACGTAGTGGCCGCCATCGTCTTCGACACCAACATCTGGATTGGTTATCAGCCGCGGACGCTTCCCCGCAGCCTTCACATGTCGGTTGTTGTTCTACAGGAACGGTTGGCGGGCGCGGCTGATGCTACAGATGTGAAAAATTATGAAGCCGCAAGAAAGCAATACGAACGTGAAGGCAAACTGCTGGTGCCGACCGCCGACGATTGGATCGAGGCGGGGAAGGTTCTTAATTCGCTTCTGCGCGGCCTGAAGTCCAAACACGGAGGCAAGACTCCAAGACTTCACCCTCAAGAAAAGCAACGGATCATCCGCGACGTGTTGATCGCAAGAACCGTGAAGCGAGTCGGCGCGTTGCTTGTTACAGACAACGCTCGCGCCTTCAAAATGATCAAGCAATTCTGCAATGTGAGAACCCAAAGCGGTCGCGAGTACTTCAGTTGACCAAGGCCCACTGCGGAAATTTCAAAGCATCCGGCGTGGATTCACGCACGAAGAATCGATCGCGTCGGAATTGCTGCGGTTGTTTGTTTACCCGGGAGAGATTGGCTGGCGTCTTACTCTAGGATCGAGAGCTTGTGCAACAGGTCCACGTGCGTCGTATGACACAGGTTTCCGCCCTCGAAGAACGAGTCATCCGTCACTTCCCTCTCTGCGTAAGATGGCGGCGTGGCCAACATCACGTCTTCGAGTCCCTCTCCTTCGGTTTCACAAAGAATGAGCCCATCAAGCTCACCGTGGAAGACGTCTATCGAGAACACCCGGCCAAGATAGCGGTGATAGTAACGAGTCTTCTTTAAGGGATCTCCTTCGAGGCTGTTAAGAGAATCGTATTCGGCAGGCGACAATAGAATCCGGCTGATTGTGTGGTAGAACGGTGAAGGCGAGTCGAACTTCTTGGTCAATTTGATAATGCGCCGGCCGGTATCCGAATCGGTCAGGATTCTCAACCGCAGTCTGGTTTGCCGAAGGTACTTGTCTTCGAAGGTCTTCGAGTACGGTTCAACAGCGCTCTTCCAGTCCGCGTGCGGTGAAACGAGAAATCTTCTCTCGTATTCGACTCTAGTGTATTTCAGTTCTTCGATATCCATTCGTGAGGATCACGGAGCTAACGGGCCTTTTTCGCTTCGGCCTTCGTTCCCGTGTGGCAATCGGTGCACTTGAATTGAGAGATATCGCCGAGATCGATCGGATGTTTGAAAGCGCCGGCTCCCTGATGACAATCCGTGCACTTGAACCCCGACAGCGCGCCTACGTCGACGGGATGCTCGAAGGCGCCGTTCTGCACCGCAAGATGAGATTCGCCTTCAGTCTGATCGAGCACGGTGTGGCAGATATTACAATCTGTCCTGATCTTCTTGCCGGTGTCGCTGAAGTGCTTGCCGTCGTGACAGCGAAAACAACCGAGGTTGTAAAAGTGTCCGATGTTGTTCGGGTGAGTCCGCCAGTCGACTTTCATCTCCGGAAAAAAGTAGGTCTGAAAAATTCGCTGCAGCTCTGCGATGGAGCTCTTGATCGATTCCTGTTTGCCGGCGTACACATCCGGATAATTCCGGTGATAATAGTCGTCAAGGCTCGAGCCGATCGCGCTGGTGGCTTCATCGGAAGTCGCGTATTCATTCGTGAGCACGGCGACTGCCTGCTGCTTCAAGAAAGGCAGCGAAGCATCGAGCCTTCCCGCGAGAAGAGCTTCGTCGACCGCGCGGTCCGGTGGAAGATAGACGTGCGCGGGCCGATTGTGGCATTCGACGCAATCGACTCGCCGTTTCGTAGCGTTCTCGATGTCTCCCGGCGACATTTGAAAATCAGCCGTCTTGTATTCGGTGATATTGCCGTTGCTATCCTTCACCCTCACCCACGGGATCGTTTGACGATGTTCATCAGTCGATATGTATGTAATCTCGTTGGCAATGTTCATGTGCCAGTGAATTCCCTCGACTTTACCGCTCGCGGCGTTGCCGCCTCCGGTGTTTATGAGCATTCGAGTTTGACTGAGCGTGTTCTTTTCGTCGTAGCCGTAGCGGTTGAAGATCTTCAACTGCGCTCCGAAAAACTTCGAAGGCCAATGACATTGTTCGCACGTGTCTTGCGCCGGCCTCAGGTCATGAACCGGCGTTGGAATCGGTCTCGGAAATTTGCCGAACGTCACGGCATAGACTTGATAGGCGCCCGAGAGTTTTGACTTAACGTAGAAGCTCGCTCCGGAACCGACGTGGCATTCAACGCACTTTACTCGAGCGTGCGCCGATGCCTGATACGCGACGAACTCCGGTTTCATCACCGCGTGGCAGAGTTGTCCGCAGAAGGTGACCGAGTCGGTGAACTCGTAAGCTCGATAGCTGCCAAAGGCACTCACGAAGAGAAAGACGAACATCACGACAAGAATGGTCATCAGCGAACGCCGGCGTCGCGGATCGTTCAAGTCTATCCGCGGGTAAAGCGCTTCCACCGAACCGACTCTGTGTCGTCGCCGCCGTTCAATGATCGTGCCGACGAAAATCAATATCAAACCCGCGATCATGATCGCGGGAAAGATTATGTAGGTGAAGATACCGAGATACGGCTTGTTTCGCGGACCGAGCATTTCGGTCAGGAACAAGAAGAGAATGCTTGCGAGGCTCGCGACAACTATCGTCACGCCGATCAGGCTGATGAAATTTCGAAGAAGCGACGGTCTCTTCGGATTTCCGGTCGATCTACTCATTCACGCTCTCCATGGTTGATGTCACCTGAAGCATCGTCTTACCCTCAGTCGCCTTTCTTACCCTCAGTTTTCCACCTTTTTCACTCGGGGCAATAGTCTGCGAGCGACATTACTTGACATCTGCGAGCGAAATTACTTGACAAATGATGAGCATTGAGTGTATGGTTGCGCACGAAGTAAAATCCCCTCCAGCACACGACGAGTACTTGCTAGGCGCCCAGAGCCTTTTGTGTTGGATGTGTTGGACTCTGGAATTTCGTCTTGCAACACATTCCGCTAGCTCCCTTGCGCTGAAAGCTGGCGAAACAGACCGATTCAACATAGCTTGGACCTTGCCCAGACGGCTTCGCAGAAGCTAGGCGTACGGTCAGAAGCTAAAGGAGGATGAATGCGATGGTCAAGCATATTTTCGGACGCTTCGGTCGGGGTGTGATAGTGGCGCTAATCGTCGGAGGGGCGCTGCTTAGTGCAAGCATTTGGCGTTCGGCCGCAGTGAGGAAGCAGAATAACGGGGTGATTCTCCAGAACGGCAAGTTCGATTTGAGCCAAGTTGGTACTCCGGAGGAGCAGGCTAGGCAGAGAGAGCACTTCATTGCTTCGATTCGGGAGGGGATATCGGCCATAAGGCTTCCTTCTGCCGATAGCTCCGGGCAGGATTTACAGGGTGCCGTTGAATCGCTAGCTGGGTTCATCCGGACGCGCACAGGCATCACGCTTCCAGAAGCGACGAGAACGCATCTGGCCACAATGGAAGAAGCGACCCGCAAAACAGGCAGGGGGAGCATCTCGATCGACAAGCTTTCCAAGATCTTGACAAACTGGGTGCTGGATCGCGCGGCGACGCTGACTGATCGGGAGGTGAGTGCAGCCGAAGATAGTCTGCGAGGCTTCACAACTCCGGAATTGGCCGCGAATCCTCCACCGAAGCTGGCGGAGCTAGGACAGCGAAAAAACTTCCACCTGAGAGCAAGCGTCATGGTACACGAATCAATGGCGACGGGGCTGTTGAAATCGATTCGGGACCGCGCCGCGGCCGGCGATGAGACGCTCAAACAAGAAGCGTATCGGCTGGTTAAAGACGAGGTTCGCAAGCGGGTTGCCACGCTCAGCGAGGCCGTCCCAGGCGTTTTTGCCGAACCCTCTCCTGAAGCGGCCGAGGTACGGCTTACGCCGCTTCGATCTTTCCTGCTGGTTTACTCGGTCGTCAGCGACGATCCCCTGACGAACGATCAAGCGAATCTCGAAAAGGCGATGAGAGCGCGCTGGGAGTGGGCGGTAAGCCGGGGTGGAGGCGGGTATTTTCCTCCTCCGGATGGCCACTACGCGTATGGAGCGAATGGGTACCTGTACTCATCGCCGCTCGATCTGTTTTTTAACGAGAAGGCTCTCGGACGTTTGATGGCGTCCCTCGATCGTGGGAGGACGTTATGAAAAAGCTAACTTTTGCCCCGGCTGTTCTGCTGTTCGCTGCCTTACTTTTTGCGTACGGATGCGATTGCGGGGTCTCGGGTGGTTCGACCTTCGCGAACGCAAACATTTGCATCCAGGCGCCAGACGGTACTTACTTTGGGTGCGTACAACTTGACTCGAACGGCAACGGCACGTTTACGCCAGCCAGCGGTACCAATTGCGGAGACTATAGTGTCTGCGGCATGGTTTATTGCCCCTGATCCCATCTCCTCTGCAGGTGAACCCGGCGGTGTTTCCTGAACTCTTAAAGGTTCCAGGACTAGGCGTTGCGGTGACCTCCTACGGCTTCCTGCTTGCGTCGGGGTTAGTCATCGGCACAGTGTTTTCCGCGCGGTTCGCCCGAAGCGACGGGCTGGCCGCAGGCGCAGTCTATCGCTTAGCACTTTGGATATTGCCCTGTTCCCTTGTCGGCACTAAGCTTTTCCTTATCTTGACCCATACCAATGGGGTAGGTGGGTGGCGTGAGGCTCTTTCGCTCTCCGACTCTCGGGCCGTTGGTGGTTACTGGGGCGGCCTTCTAGTGGGGATCGGTGTGGCGGCGACTCTGGCCCGGACGATGTCTCTGCCGTGGACCAGAATTGCGGACGCTTCAGCGCCCGGCCTTGCGTTGGGAAACGTTCTAGGTCGGTTAGGATGCTTCGCTGCTGGCTGCTGCTGGGGAAAGCCGACCGCGTCCTGGATCGGAGTTCGGTTCACTGAGAGAGCCCACCAACTGACGGGTGTGCCGACGGACTCCTACCTCGTCCCAACGCAGTTAATTGAGGCGGGGGCGAACCTATTGATGTTCCTTGTGCTTCTAAAACTCTGGCGACGCCGAACCTTTCCTGGCCAGATCATTATTCTCTATTTGGCTTCATATTCCGCCGAGCGGTATGTCGTGGACTTCTGGCGTGACGACCCTCGGGGAACCGTATTTGGAACGCCAGTTCCCCAGATGGTATCTGCTCTTGTTCTAACAGCCGCCATAATCCTGTACCAACGTGGCTGGCGCAGAAGTGCCAGCCCGTCCCAAGCTTGCTAGGAGGTTGGGCTCGCGTCTTCCCGGTGCCCAGGCTCCGCGGACACAATCCGATCGTAGTCGAGCTCATGCTCCTCTCTGTAATACTCCTCGGAGACTCGGCCATCAACCAGGGCCCAGTTGAGGGGATAAACGTCGGGGTCGAAGATCACGTTGTAGAGATGCCACACCACGATCGCCAGAGTCGCCAGTATCGCTTCGTAAAAATGAATCGCCAGCGCAACATCGATGACCCATCTCGGAAGCAAGCCGAACATTCCGACTTTGAACCAAACCATGAGCCCGGTGATTCCCATTACCGCCGTTCCCCAAACGACAGCCCAGTATTCGGCCTTCTCGCCGTAGTTGAACCTGGCGAACTTAGGTTTGCTCGAGCTCGCGCCGGCGTAATAGCGCAGGGCTTGGAAGAAATCGGCGAGGTCTTTCTTGCGGGGCAACAAGTCTCTCACTCCCTGACGCCCTTCGGTTGTAAGAGCCGCGTACGCGATATGCAGCAAGCCCGCAGTCAGCATCACGACTCCGGCTATGCGATGGCTTATTCGGCGGAATGATTCGCTGCCGCCAAGCAGAATTGCGAGCCATGAGTCGGGATATTTGAGCGCGAATCCGGTCAGAACCAGCGCGATGAAACTCGAAAGAAGCAGCCAATGCTGGAAGCGTTGCCTGCCGGTCATTCTTAGAATCGGCCTGTCGATAACTCGCCGCTTGTCGATCGCCTTTCGCACCCACACAATTATGTTGTGTGCGAGCATGCCGCCTATGGTAATCGCGATGAGCCAGAGATAAATCGTTCTCACCCATCCGGTGGCGATCGAGCCGATGTCCCTCGTCGGAGAGCCGGCGTCAGTTGCAAGCGAAGAAGGCGCGCCCAGATGAATGTTGCCTGCGATAAAATTCTCGCTAACGCCGGGATGACATTGCCCGCAGGTGTTGATTAGATTTGCCTGATTGACCATCGATCGCGAATCAGCCGACGGCAAAATTCTGTGAACTCCGTGGCAGCTCGCGCAGTTTGCTACAACCTTCGAGCCCAGCTTTGAAGCCAGGCCGTGGTAGCTGTCCTGATAGCTGCTCACGCGTCCGCCCGGCACTCCGAACTCTTGCGAAAGCGCGACTCCTTCGTGGCAACGCGAACAGCTTCCGGTCGCCAGCGACTCTAACGTAGTCGACGTCACCGGATCGATGTGCGGCTTGATGTTGTGAATCCCGTGGCAATCGGTGCAAACGGGCGAGCGAGAGACGCCGCGGGCTACCGCCTCTCCGTGAACGCTCTGATTGTATTCCGCGGCAATATTTGAATGACATTGGCCGCAGGTCTTCGGGATGTTCGATTTGAAGATTGGCGATTCAGCTTGCGAAGCTGGCATTATGTCGTGGCTGTTGTGACAGTCGGTGCATACCGCTGCTTTGGTGTCGCCTCGCGAGACCGCCCTCGCGTGGACGCTTTCCTGATAAGACAGAAACGGCCGATTGCTGATGCCGGTCCCGTCCATAGTTCTCCTATCGCCATGGCACGAGCCGCAGGTCTTCGCAAGGTTGGCGCGATTGATTGTCGATCTCGGATCGCTCGCCGGAAGAATCGTTTTCATGTCGCCGCCGACTGAATGACAGTCGAGACAGCTTGCTGCTTTCTTGCCGGTCTGAATCGCGCGCGCATGAAATCCTCGATCGTAAGCGCTGTGTGCTCCAGCGTGAAACTGTTCGCCACCAAGATAAGGAAGGGTCTTGCCCGCGCCGTGACATGCCGCACAGTCGAGCGATTTATAGCCCGCCTTCTCTTTAGAGACCGACGCTGCAATAGAGCGCTCAAGGGGCTCGACGCTCAAAGCTGAACCAGGAACGCCAGGCTGGTCCTGCGCCCGAACCGGTCGCGAAAAATCGTAAGCGGCAAAGAAGACGGCTAGTGATACCGTCGCGATCGACACAACACGTTTCATAAAATGCCCTTTTCGGCGGTGCAACATCTCCGCCGGCGCTCGAATAGCACACTCGCGGAGATTGTGAACTGCGGCCGCGCAACTGGAACAACGCGCGGCGTGAGTCGAGGGCATCTACTTGTGAAGCGATTTCATGTAGGCAACAAGTGCTTTCACTTGATCCGAGGCAATCTTCTGATCGTAGCTCGGCATTTTAGGCTTGATGCCTTTCAGCACCGACTCTGCCAGGACTTCGTCAGACTTCGCGGCGTCAAACGATTTCTCCGCTTTTACTCCGTGGCACATTGCGCATTTCGCCTTGTAGGTTGCTTCGACATTCTCGCCCTGTGCTTGCGTGAGCGTCGGTGTTGAGGTCAGGAATAGCATTGCCAGCAGCGGAAGTGCGAGCGCGGTCACGCCAATTTTTTTCGCTTGTTCAGTAGTTAACATGATGACACCTTTCATGGGATGCAGCACAAAAAGTTCGAGCGTGCTGGTCCCCACGATCGGAAGGCGAGCAATGTTTGTGCCGATATCATTCAAACGCGATGAAAGTGATTATTGAATTGAAAGCCGCGGTGATGATGGAACCGTTTTCATCGACCATTGCGGTTTTGCGCAGTGCGTTGGGGAACTTCGCCCAAAGCATCAGTTTGGTATGAGTGGTTCAGCCTCACTTGTTTCTTGCGAAGATCCTCGGTCAGACATCAAGATCGTGTCGGCTGATACAGGGGCATGTGTTCGCCATCACCGACACGTTGAGAATTCTTCGACGAGAATCAACAATCGCGTCGCCGCCGAAGCGTCGCCTCGCAAAAATGACGATAGCAATGAACGGTTCCTTTCGGTAAACTGAACGGCGCCGTGCGTGAGACTGATCAAATAAAAATGAGAGAACGAATAGCCAAGCTTACACTTGTCGCATTGATTTGTTTGCCGGCAATCGGAAACGTATTGCCGTCATCCAGTGCGGCGGGTTCGAGCGTTGAGAGCGAACCGCAGCGCCGTTCACGCGGGAAACAAAGATCGCAAGCGACAACCGCAAGCCCATCGAAGCGCAGCAACTATTCGCAGTTTTCACACAGCGTCGCGCAGCATCAGATGGCTTGCAATAACTGCCATAAAGTTCCTACCGCCAATTGGAATAAGGTCCGCAAAGGTGAGGCGGCATTCGAGGATGTCACGGACTTTCCGCAGCACCCATCTTGCGTTGGCTGTCATCGACAGCAGTTCTTCACCGGCGCTCAGCCTGTCATTTGCACGATTTGTCACACCAATCCCTCGCCGCGAGACAGCTCGAGACATCCCTTCCCCAATCCAATCGAGATCTTCAACGCATCGAAGGATAGTCAAAGCTTCGTGTCGGAATTCGGAATAGGCTTTCCGCACGACAAACACGTCGACATCGTTGGCCGGCTTGAGCGCGAAACCAACTCCCGCCCGCGATTCTTGCCGGCGATCTTCGAACAGGACAAGGCCGAAAAGAAAACCGAGCAGAAGGGCGAGGAGAGCGATCCGAAAAGCTGCGCCGTTTGCCACAAGACTTATCAGCCGCAAGGTGATTCGGACGACGAGTATGTGACTAAACCTCCGAAGGATTTACCGGAGGAAGGCTTCTGGTTGAAGAAGGGCGCGTTCAAGACTTCGCCTACGCATGCTGTTTGTTTCACCTGTCATACGCAGGACGGTATCCAGCCTACATCGTCCGACTGTGGCACGTGCCATAAGTTGTTGCCGCAGGCGAAGCGTACGGTGCTCACTCAAACACACGACGACTTCGATCCGAAGCTCGCTGCATCGATGGGAATAACCGACAAGGTGATGCTCGAAAAATTGAGTGGCCGCCACACCGCGAAGTTCCGTCACGAATGGATTCCACACGCGTCGTTGAGCTGCACGAGTTGCCACAACGTCGCGACTCTGAACACGCTTGATAAGAAAACGCGGACTCAAGTGAAGTCGTGCGGGGGCAGCGGGACCGGTTGTCACATCGAATCAACAACAGACGGCATTCTCAATATGGAGTTTCAAAAGAAGAAAGCCAATCCTGCTTTTCAATGCACGAAATGTCATATCCTGAACGGGAAAAACTCGCCGCCCGAGACCCACGTAAACGCAGTGACGGCTGACAGAAAGAAGTAACTGCCAATGATCAAAGCGGTGGAACCAATGCAAACAGATCCAACGACGTCGCGTGGAACCTGCCGACGTTGGACTCAGCTTGCGGTCTTGATCGCAGGATGCGTTTGCGTTGCGCTGGCTCTTGCTTCCAACTACCAGGTCGCTGCCACGTCTGCGCGGGAGCCCGCGCAGGAGACAAGAGATTTTTCGAAGTTTTCTCATAACAATGCGAGTCATCAACGCCTCCCGTGTCTGTTATGTCATCGACGCGAAACCAATTCTTCGAAGCCAGTACGTTCGTCGGGTCACACACCGTGCGCGGGATGCCACTCACAACAATTTGCGGCTTCCAGTGGGCCGATATGCACGATCTGTCACTCAAACATCGAGTCAGGAAACCATCAGGTAAAGCCGTTCCCCTCGTTGAAGAGTTTCAACATGACCTTCGCGCATGCCAGGCATCGGAGCGTTGCTTGCGCCACTTGTCACAAAGCGATCAATCGCGGAGTGGCGATGTCGATACCATCGGGCCCCGACGCTCATTCAACGTGTTATCAATGCCATACACCTCGCGCTCAAGCCGACGGCCGCGATATTTCTTCCTGCACGACTTGTCATAAGGCGGGGAGTTTCAACCGGCTGTCGACTTCATCGAAGGCGTTCAAGGCGAGTTTCGGACACGAGCTACATAAGCGGCAGGGCGTAAGCTGCGCCGAGTGTCACAAGATCACCGGCCTGACGGCTCGCTCCTCTCAAGTAAGCTCCCCACTTGCAACCGAGCACCCATCCTCGCAGAACGTGCAAAGCTGCGAAACCTGCCACAACGATCAGCGAGCGTTCGGAATCGCGAGCTTCTCAAACTGCAAGCGGTGTCATCAAGGCCCGACGTTTAGGTTTTGATCGTTCAAGTCTTCGTGAGAGTCCTTCGAATCCTCGTGTAGTAAAGCGAGATCATCACGGCCATCAACCCGAGAAACAAGAACGCTACAACTCGGAATCTGGGATCGAGCCTCGCCAGATCGACTGCGAACAAATAAAGCACCGTCACAAGCATCGCCGACACGGCCATCAAGCGATACTTCACGCTGTTCAGCAAGTAGCTCATCAAAAAATATCCGACGGCCGTCAGGGTCCAGGAGAGTGTCACGTATTGGGCGGGCAGCGCTCTATAAAGCGCGTAGAAAATCAACACGAAAGCAATAAATAAATAGACGTTTCGCAACAGGTCAGTTCGCAGGGTCAGCCGTTCCTTCTGCCAGTTCATCACTCTTGCGCTTGCGAGAGCGACAAGCGCGAAGCCGAAATTGACCGGATGCGAAGTCGGAGAAAGCACGAAGTATGCGATGAGAATTCCAACGTAGATGAAGGAGTTCACAACTACGAGAATCCTCGACCTGAACCACAACGCGATCGACACCACGAGCAGGCTCTGCAGCGACAGCCAGAGAAATGAATCGGGAATGGCGGCGTAGCCGTAGATCGCAATGCTCAGCGCCATGAACGCGAAGCATGCATAGATAGCCGGTCCGAGTGGCTGATTGGTTCTCACCCATTGCACGATCGAAGAAGCCAGGAAGAGAGCGCATACACCGAGCGCTATCGCCGGGAAATCCTTTTGGAAATGAGTCAAGACCGCAAGAAAGACGATCGCGCTGAATCCAAGACAATTCAAAAAGATGATCGCCAGCGAAGTGAGCTCGTCGATCGATTTGTGCCGGCTTAAAACAAGAGGAAAAGAAAAAATCGCGCCGTAAGCGAACAGGTAAACAAGGTTATATTGATGACCGGACACGGCCTGCACGTGATGGCCGGCCAGCGGATTGTTCAGTAACCACACCAGGTGCGCCAAGTACGCGAGCACGATACTGACGTTTAGAAGCCTCCACCACCCATAGCGAAGCGCCAGCGAGACCGCGATGGCCGACAACAACACAACCAGCGGCAATTCAACGTGAGTTCGATTGATCAGCATCGCGGTGATCACGCCCAATATGATTCCGATACCAGCCAGTGCTTGCGAGCTGCGGCGAATCGCAAGGTAAAGTTGAAGCGCAACGACCATCAATAACATCGCAAACACGAAATACGCGTTCTCGACAAGCGGCGCCGGTGAGAAGAAATGCATGCGCATCGTCACGTAGTACAACAGCAGCAGACTTCCGTTTACCATTAACTTTGACAGATGAGCCGCTCGCGCTTTCCAGAAGTCAGCAGCGAAGAATAAGCCGATCGCGGCGATGTATCCCAGTGAAGTCGCGATCAACTTGTATCCAAGACTGAAGGTGTACGTAATCAGGAAAACAACGCCCAGGAAGAACACTATGCTGCCAATCCAGGCGAGTCCGAACTCTCCGATGTTCGCTTCAAGATCGTAGCCTTCTTGCGAGTCTGCTTCTGGCGTAATGGATGCGGGCGATTTTGATTCGTCAGTTGAGAAGGACGGCCGTTGAATCGGAGCTAGTCCAAGATGACGCTCGACTCTCGATAGCCGCGCTTCGAGAGCCTCCAGCGCGCCGGATTGATTGAACGTTTCAGGAAAGGCCATCGTCGCCTCCTATTGGACGACCGGGCATGTTTCAAAGATAGGCGCGCCGATAAGTTCACGCTGCAAAGCCAACGGTCGGCTCGGCAAACGATTAACTTATTCATTCATTCGAGCGAAGCGCCGGTGTTAGTTCTTGATCATATCCGACAGTATTTTCAGAAGGAGCCATAGAGCTATGATAAAGAACACCAGCGCCAGGATAATTGCGAACATGGTTCCCCTCCTCGCGCACCGACTCGTAGTCGCGCGGTAGTCAGAGAGGTTCGTTCTGAAGCGCTTGCTGCCTCCTCTCGACCTCTCTCACTTTGAGGTAGATCAAAGCAGCCAGAAAAAGTATGAAGAATAGTGATGCAGTGAGGCCTTTGCGTCTGAAGCTCAATTCGGCCAGCGCCGCTCCGCCCGCACCGTAGCTCTTGTTTGAGACCTCGAGCCCGGGACCAATAACCTTGTCGAGCTCATCAATCGAGAACGTGTGCACGAGCACTCTTGATTGAGTCAGCGCATCCTTTGCCTCATTCAACTCGAATCTCGGTTTGCTTACTTCCATGCCCGCGCGTTCGGCTCGATCGAGAATTTCAGTCGAGCGGTTAATGCTCGCCGCCATCTCGTCTATTCTCGCTCTCATTCTTCCCGAAACAGCGTAGCCGGTATCGCCCTCGCCGTGGCATTGCAGGCAAGCGGACTTCGCCCCGACGCCAAGCATCTCATCGCTCGGAGTTTTGATGCCGTGATTGCTGTGACACTGGATACACTCGCCCGCGTGCATCAAATCGAACACAGTCTTGTGAGCATTTGATTGAAACAGACTTGCCTGACGCGCATGGCATTGCCCGCATACATTCGAGACCGAAGCCAGACCCGGCGGCGCTGCACCGTGATTGCCGTGACAATCGTTGCAGGTCGGAGCGGAAAGATCCTGCTTTTCGTACAGAGCCTTCGCATGAACGCTGGTCTTATAATTATCGAACTGATCGTGAGGGATATTGTAGTCCTTCATGTAATCTGCGTTCGCGTGGCAAGAACCGCAGGTGTCGGCGACGTTCGACGCATAGACCTTCGAGAGGGGATCATTGACGGCGCGAACGCCGTGATTCCCGTGACAGCTCACACAGGTCGCGACTTTTTGATCGCCGGTTTTTAGCAGCTTGCCGTGAACGCTCGTCGAGTACTCTCGTTCCTGATCGACGCGAAGCCCGGGATTGAAAGTCTTCATGAACTCCGCGTTGCTGTGACATCTTCCGCAGAAAACAGGAATGTCCGCGCGCTTCGGTTTGCCTACGAAGCCTTTTCCTGGGTCCATCGCCGCTGCCATTTCATCCTTTGTCGCGTCGCCACGATGACAATCAACGCAAGATACGCCTCGCGCATCGTGGACGTCACCTTTCGACAAGGCCACTGGTTGAGACAGCGTTTCTTCCATTTTTGAATGGCATTCAACACAAGAGTTTTTCTTTTGCGCCGACGCGGTAACTAAAAACAGGAACGCGACTAACGGAATGAGCGCATAAGCTCGAAAGCGGTTTCTTGAGCTCACAGTTGCAAAATCCTTTTGCTTCATCGCTGTAGTCTCCATCAACCGATGTACCCAAGAATCGTCAGCGCGACCATGTAAATGACGACGATCACTCCGATAGCGGTGAAGACGAGTCTTCTGCGAGGCGGCGCCGGTTTATCCAGAAACGGCAGTCCAAACCATGCAAGTCCTCCGATAGCAAACGCGAGAATGCCGATCACTTCGCCGTCGAACGAAAGAATCTTTGCCGGGATCAACTTGAGAGTTTGAAACATGAAGAGGAAATACCACTCCGGTCTGATCCCGGCGGGCGCCGGCGCAAACGCGTCGGCCTTCTCTCCAAGTTCCCACGGAAAGAGCGCTGCAAGCGCCGCAAGAGCGCCAATCGCCAACACCCATCCGATCAAATCGCGGAGGAAAAAATTGGGAAAGAACTTCATCTTCTTGAGATCCTTTCCTTCCAAACTGGGCGGCACGCTCATGCCATGCATTTGCACGAGCATCAGATGACTTGCCAGAAGAACTGTGGTGATGGCAGGCAAAACTGCGACGTGGAAACCAAAAAATCTTGTGAGCGTCGCTCCGGTGACGTCGTCGCCGCCTCGCAGGAATCTGAGAACCGGTCTTCCGACAATCGGAACAACTCCGGCGATCTCAGTTCCCACCTTCGTGGCAAAAAAAGCGAGCTTGTTCCACGGAAGCAAGTATCCGCTGAAGCCAAATCCAACCGCGAGGAGCAACAGGAACACGCCGCTCAACCAGGTCATCTCGCGCGGCTGTCGATAAGCCCTCATGAAATAAACGCTGAACATATGAATGAACAGCGTCGCGATCATCAGGTTGGCGGACCAGCTGTGCACCGATCTGATCAACCATCCGAACTGAACTTCAGTGACGATGAACTGAACGCTCTCGAATGCCGTTTCGGCGCTGGGGCGGTAATAGAGAAGAAGGAGAATTCCCGTGAAAACCTGTACGCAAAACAGGAACAGCGTCATCCCGCCGAAGTAGTACCAGATTGAGTGGCGATGAATCGGCACTTCCTTCTTGTGAACCAGCGCGCCGATCGCGCCGATGCCCAGCCGATCATCAAGCCAAAGCGTCAAGGACTCTGCTTTCATAAACCGTTCAAGCCTTTGAGACCACGATCTCTTCGCCACGGGTCTTGACTACATACTCTTCCAGCGGACGCGGCGGCGGACCTCCAACGTTTTGACCGTTGAGGTTGTATTGTCCGTTGTGACAGGCGCACAAATCTGTTTCTTTTCGGGTTGATACTGGACGATGCAATCCAGATGTGTGCACACGGCCGAGAAGGCTTTCAGCTCACCTGATGCGGAGCGAATTAAAATGCCCGGTTTGTTTCCGAACTTGAAAATCTTCCCCGAGTTGAGAGCCAGGTCGCCCAGCTTTCCCGCGGTAACTGAATTCTGCGCGGCTTCGATCACACGAGGCGGTGTCAAGAACTTGAGGATCGGATAAAAAATCGCAAGCGCGGTCGCTCCAAAACCTGTGCCAAGCAGATAGTTGAGGAACCTTCGTCTACCGCTGTTTGCCGACATGCCGGGCGCGACAGTTTCTCGGTTCGGACACTGTGCGCACTCGCCGAGGCGTTCGTAAGTTTCCAAGCGGGGTTCGCCTTTCATAGACCGAGTCTCCGACTTCTGTCCGAGCAATGGATCCGTAGCGACCGTTTTGAAGACCTGAGTAATTCTGGCTGCGTTTGGAGCCAGAACCGGGGCTAAAGCAAGGCGCCTGTCGAGCCATCGAATTGCTCCGATGGCCCGTCCACGAGATTTATTCTTGCCGAACTTTACTGTTTCAATGTGCGAATGTGCGCTATCAAAGCTTTGCAGGCATCGGCGCCAAGCGACTTTTCAAACCCAGGCATCTTGCCCTTGCCTGATGCGACGATGGCGAAGAGCTGATCGTCGGTCTGGCTCTGAACTTCCGCAGAACGCAGGTCGCGAATCTTGAGGCTCTTTCCGACTGTCGTGCTTGCGCTACCATCCGCCGCGTGACACATCGCGCATTTCGCTTTGAATATGCTCGCTCCGTCTTCGGATGAAGAGACCATCGCCTGCGAACTTGTTTGGAAGAGAATCATCAACGCCATTGTCGAAACCATCGCCGCAGCGGCGACGGCTTTCTTGAGTGCAGATATTGAAAATTTCATTGTGCTAATCCACCTTTCGCGAAATTTGCTGGCAGCGGTTTGCTTTCCTGATCCGCCGCGGCCACTTGAGCCACCCGTTCAACAAGGAGCAACAACCATTCCTCACGAAAAGTGTTGCCAAAGAATTAGATTTGTAGCTCTATTCAAAGAAGGCGCGAGAGATTTCTCGCAATCCTGCGAGGAATTGCGCAGCCCGATCTCTTGAGATTGAATCATCCAATTGAGGAATTTGCCGCGACCTTAGTGGAAATCGATTCCCCTCACCACACCACGGCAAGAGGAATCGTTTGATTCGAGGAATTGTCGGAGCCCGGCAAGATTGTCTGGCATCTCCGACAATCGTCCACTTGTAAGACGCCGTGACGTAATTCCGGGCTCCACAATGCAGTTCTCCATCTCAAGTCGTAAGGCCTGGCATATGCCCAAACCTTACCTGGTTACGGACGCTTCGAGGCTCTTCCACAGCTTCAAGTAGTCCGCAGCCGATCGGAGCTTCTTCGTCGCCTTGTCCGGAACCCACATCGTGCGATGCTGGTCCTTCATATAAGGAATGAAGGCTTGAGTCGCTTCGACGCTGAAGCCCGGGTGACAGTGAATGACGCTTCCTTCAACGCCGCACGAGAACGGAAGGTTCTTCGCAACGTTGAAGTCGTGAGCACGCTTGGGAACGTCGGTGTTCAGGATCTGTCCATTGACCGCCATATGGCAATCGATGCAGCGAACTCCTGCAACATACATAAGGTCGAACGCCGCGTTGCCTTCGTTGTGACGATTCGTGTGGCAGTTCAGGCAGAGAACATCTTCCTGTCCTTCCGGCACGACGTCGTAAGCTTGCGGGGTGGTCTTATCCATTCCCCACTTATAGACGCCGAGCCTGCGGCCTAATACAACGGCCGCATTGTGAGACGGATGACAGGCCGCGCAGGTAACTCCTTCAACCTTGCCGTCGGGAAGCGTTTTGTTCAGTCCGATAGCGAACTGAGCAGCGGGATCCGCCTGCAATGGCGAATGACACTTGGCGCAGTAGGTATTCTGCGTCGATTTGAAATTCGTTTGCGAATGAACGGAAGCTCTCCAGCCCGCGCCGGTGAACACAAACGCGTTCGTCGTCGTGTCGAACTTCATCCCCACCGCTTCGGGCATATGATCGCCGCCCGCGCCCATTGAGAAATGGCAGCTCGTGCAACTGTTCGACTCTGTGTAATCATAATCGGGCCTTGCGAGCGGCGCGGGCGTGGGATTGGCGGACGGGGTTACCGATTGCGCTGAAGTTGTTTGAGAGAGAGCCAGAAGGCCTGCAGCAACAAATATTACAAGAACCAACTGGATGAATTTTCTTGGCATAAAGCCACCTCCTTGACTAGCTGCCTCTGCAGGAGGTGACCGCTTAGCTCTCTGCTATCGTATGATGTTTGCCTTCCCGCAAAGGACACTGTCTACTCCTTGAGACCTGGTCCGAACTTCTTTTGACTTGGACGCCGCGCTGGCGGGCAGAGTGTGGAGACCGCGTTGCGGTCTCCCTCTGCAGCTGGTCGCCCCTTCTTTCTAACTACTAACCTTCATGATCGTCATTAACCTTCCGGCTCAAACTAACAACTCATCAAATCCATTTGCTCGCTGCCTACTCTCGTCCGAAGTAAATTCGAAGCGATGTGTAAGGCAGGTGCGTGTGATAGAACTGCCGGTTCGGATTCGGGAACCTCTCCTCATAGCCGAAGTATTGATAACCTGCGATCCAGTCCACGTTCTTGTGCAGCCTGAAGACTAGCTTCGCCTGAGGTGACTGGAGTTGATAAGGAAACGAGCCTATCAGCATATTAACTGTCGAGACTCGATTGCCCTGTCCCGGATCGTTATGAATGTCATAACTCCCGAACAGTTTTATGCGGGGAGCTATCAGGACGTAGCCATTCAAGAATACGAAATTGTCTCGCATGAAGTAGCGGCTCTCGCCGTTTACCTGTGCGTTGCTCGCAATGAAGAAAATGATCTGAGCGTCGCTCGTCACATTCGCGCGAGTGTAACCGCCGCTTAAATAAACTTTCTCGTTTGGAGACCAGTCGACTGAGGAAGAAAAGTTTCTCGACTTAGTATTGACTCCGAAATTCCGACCGGCGTCGGTTAACGAAGGATTGTTGTTGTCCTTGGTTATCAGCGAGGCGTTGAACGATAGAGTCTTGTTCGCGCGAACTATGCTGCGAACTCGAACGTTGGTGTAGTCGTAGTTGTCGGTTCGCGTGAAAACGTTGTCGGTGCCGCCTCGCTCCAGGTCAAAGTACAACGACCAGATCTTCACCGGCTTTGCCTTGAATCCGAAGATGAACGTGTTCGTCGTGTTGTCGAACGTCGTTACCTCGGCAGCCGGCGCGGGCTTGCTGACAGCAATGTCATTGGCGCCTACCACGATATGGCGGTCGGTGTATCGATAGCCCGCGTGGACCGAGAATCGCGAGCCGAAATCGTAGTCGGCTTCGATCGTGTTCAGATAACGACGATAATCGATCGAGCGAAACGCGAGCGTGTTGGTGAGCACCGGCGTAACCGGGACGGTTACACCCGAGACGACCTTCGAGCGAAGCAGCGCCTCTGAGAGCAAATCGCCGCCGTTGATTCTGAAGTTGTTCACTCTGAATGTGTCGGAGATGCGGAAACTGTCGGTGGCGAAAAACGTCGTAGCCAGATCCAACATCCCGTTCGGGCGTTTCGCGTTACCAACCGTGGTGATTATGTCTGAGTTGACTTTGTTGTTGGACGAATCCGTCCCGGTTCCATTCTGGAAGAATGTGTAATCGGTGCTGCCGCTCGTGTAAATGTAGCGGCCGGTGAAGTCGAGTTTCTTCTTTATCAGCGTATGAAGACTGAACCGAGTGAACGGAGTGTTGCCGCGAGTCGGGACGTCCCGATAGAAGTTACTGATCGCCGCCGTATTAGTCAGGTTGTTTCCAGGATTCGGCGTGTTGATCAAGTACTGATTGTCCTCTTTGAAGTACCGCCATCCTTGCATAAATGACAGGTCGAACACCCACACCTTCGCGTCTGCTCCAACTCGATACTCGTCGGCGGCCATTCGCACGGGCACAAACGCCGGATACTCATCGCCGTTAAAACGGATCGTCGATACTGAAGGGCCGCTGTTTCGATCGAGCGAGTACCCAAGGTTGAATCTGATCTTCTCGTTCTGCGGAAGAATCGTCAGATTGAAATCACCCTGGCGATACTCGGTGTTCGAGATGTGTTGACCGAGCGCGAAATAGGAGAGGGAATTGAAGTAGTCAAGCCGGCGATAGTTCGCGTCAAACCGGTAGGCTTTAGTCTTCTCGGCATTCACTCGCAGGTACTTGTTCGGATCGTTGCCCCAGCCGAACGAGCTCACCGTCAGGGTATCAATGCCCGGACCATTGTTGTCCTTAGACTTCATCATGAAACTCGAGTCAAAGATTCTGAATCCGGGAGTGTAGTCGAGGGAGCTCCGGTACCGGTCGGCGTTACCTTCGGTCAGCGCACCGCGAACTCCAAACTCGATGCTAGAGGTTATCGTGAAAGGCCCCTCGGAGCCGTTCTGCCCGTTGGTCGGTGCAGGCTGTTGTGCCTTGTCCTTGTCCTTATCAGTAGGGGGTTGCTGCGCTCGCGCGTCGTTCGCCAACAGCATGAGTCCAAGCACAAACCCGAGCAGGAACAGCACCGTGAATCCAATCTTGCTTTTCATTTCAATCCCTCCTCGATTCCTCGCGGATACAATCTCACCTGAAGAAAGTCTTGTCTGCGTTAGAGCCGTGAATTCTGGCGTGGCACGTCGTGCAGTTCTGATATCTCACGGTCGACTGGTTATGGAATGTCGGCGTGCCCGGCGCTTCTATGTCCCCGGCCTGTAACGCGACATTGCTGTGGCACTCGAGACAGAGCTGATTGACGTTGTTGCGTTTGATCAGCTTCGCATTACTTGCTCCGTGCGGCGAATGGCAGATTGTGCAGCCTTCGACTTTTGCGGGCGCGTGCTCGAAGACGAACGGACCCTGCTTATCAGCGTGACATTTCATACACGCGGCATCCGCTCCGGTGTTGAGCCGAGCCTGCTTCGATTCAAATCCCCCGTGCGGATTGTGACAATCGCTGCACTTCATCGCGCCTTCAAGAACCCGGTGATGGAAGGGCTGTGAGAACTGACCTTTTGTTTCGTTGTGGCAGGTCATGCACAACTGCGGCTCGCTCTTAACAAGCATCTTCGGTGGCGCAAGATCATTTGAATGAGCTGAGAAAGCGCCTACGGGAAGGAGCGAAGACGGCGCCTCCGCTTTTCCCTGTGGAGTCCCGGCGAGCTTTGCCGCAAGCCGCGCCGAATAGTGAGGAGAGTGACAATCGGTGCACGCTACGTCGTTGCGCCAGTGCTCGCCCCTCTTGTAGTTGTTGTGCTCTTCTTTGCCGGCGTGGCAACGAAGGCAGGCTTCTGAAACCTGTTTCGCCGATTCGTGCTCGAAAGTGCGAATCTTGGTCTTGTCTCCGCCCGCTTCAACGTGAGCTTTGCCCGGCCCGTGGCAGGATTCGCAGCCTTGCTTCTCAGCTTTCCATCCGGCCTTCGCAAGTTTGCCGTGGGCAGTCTTAGAAAACGTGGTGAACTGCTCTTCGTGACAGGCCTTGCAAGTCTCGCTTCCGACGAAGTCCTCGGATGAGTATTTGGCCGAAGCCGCTGGCTGAGTCTTCTTCTGATCGTCGGGATCCGCCGGGCTCGAAAACGAACTCGAGGCCGTGTACAAGAGTCCCACGACAGCACACGCTCCAACCAACGCCGTCTTCAATTTCTTTACTGGGCTCATCACTGTGCCTCCTTAATCTGATTCGCAACTCTAAGGTGCTTCGCCGGAAAAGAACTATGAGCGTGATCACTTGTTGAAGTGACTGCCATCACGGGGCCTGCTGTAAATGCTCACGTCGAGCGAAGAGCAATTGGTGTTCACAAATCACAGCGTCGATGGCAGTCGGCCGATATTCTTAAAGTCGAGCCATGGGTTTTGCCGTAAACAAGCAGGTTAGAGCAGGGCCGCGAATTCACTAGGTCAAACCGTCAGCTGCTCAACCGAGTTTTCACTTTTTTGCTTCTGACCTCGCTTCTTAGTGCCAATTCCAACTGCAGAAAAGCCAAAGTCGGACGAAAGCACTTGGTCGTCTGCCTCTTCCACACGCCTCGCTCACAACCGCTATATGGTACAGATACGATGCTTAAGAGTCTGTTCAATATTGAACATCCTAAGAATAAAACCTCATCAACGATGGAAAACTGGAAGGGCTCTGGATCCGAAGAATGTGAACAATGGCTTCAATTGTATCGTGGGAGTACCTGGGCATTTTTCCGCGCGCCAATGTGGGAATTTACTCAAGAGTTAACCCGCAGAAGCAGTTGTCTCCTGTCACGGCTTGACGGCTACTTTAAGCACTCCGTCGAGCCGCTCGCCGAAGATCTTGTATCCTCTCTCAATCTGATCGAGAGACACTGTGTGTGTGAGCAGCGGCGTGAGATCGACTCGACCGGCTCTGACAACTTCCATTAACCGTCGCATTCTTTCTTTCCCGCCCGGACATAGTGTTGTCACAATCCGATGATCGCCCAGTCCCGCCGCGAAGGCTTCGTAGGGCATCTGGAGCTTGCCTGAATAAACACCCAGACTTGAAAGCGTGCCTCCAGGCCTCAGACAACGAAGCGCGCTTTCGAAAGTTTGTTGCGTACCCAGTGCTTCAATCGAAACGTCCGCGCCGCCTCCCGTGAGCTTCTTCACTTCGGCTACAACATCTACTTCGCGATAGTCCAGCGTCACATCGGCGCCCATCCTCCGAGACATCGCGCGACGGTTCTCGTCCGCTTCAACGCCGATGATCAACGAGGCCCCCATCAATTTCGCGCCGGCCGTCGCACACAAGCCAATCGGACCTTGCGCGAATACGACTACTGAATCGCCGATGCGCACACCGCCTGATTCTGCTCCACTGAATCCCGTTGAAGCGATGTCAGCAAGCAGCACCACTTGTTCATCGCTGAGTTCATCCGGAATCTTCGCCAGATTCGCTTGAGCATTTGGCACAAGCAGGTACTCAGCCTGAGCTCCATTGATCGTATTGCCGAAGCGCCAGCCACCGATCGCTTCATAGTTCGCTCCGTGTCCGCACTGAGAAAGCTGTCCCGAAAGACACGCACGGCATTGCCCGCACGGAGTAATTGCGCCGACCAATACGCGATCGCCGACCTCGTAGCCGGTGACGCCAGGCCCCAGCTCTTCGATAACGCCAACCGGTTCGTGACCTATAACGAGGCCCGGCTTCACCGGATACTCGCCACGAACGATGTGCAGATCGGTGCCACAGATCGTCGTCAGAGTGACTCGGATCACAGCCTCGCCGACCCCTGCTCGCGGCTTCTCCACCTCTTCGATCTGAAATTTGTTGACTCCTCTAAAAACATTTGCTCGCATTCTTTCCATCGTGGACCTCCAACTCCACGGCGTCTGCCGTGTTCGTGGCTATTGTGCGTTCACTTCGCCAGCACTCGCGCTAGTCCAACAAGCGCCAATCCACTACTTTCTTCTGGGCGCGCCCTCCGTTGGCGCCGAGCGGCGAGAGTACGACCCTGTGAAGGCAAGACACAATCAGCGTGCCATTAAAGCTGTCGCCGAATTTTGAATCTTCTGCGCTACAGAAAAGAACAAAGCGAAAGCCTGCGCAGTCTTGCGCGAAATCGCCCTCAGCTCGCTGGTGGAGGAATCAATAGCTAGCTCATCAGGCGCTGCATTAATCGGCGCTTGACTGCTTCGACGAGCAGCAGATATGTCACGGTCATTCCGAGAAGGAAGAGAAAGTATTTCGCCGGAAGCGGAGTGAAACCCAGAACCCCGCCCAGCGGCGTGAATGGCAGAACAATGCCGGCCACTACCACAAGCAGAGTCGTGACTGTCAGCGGCACACTCGGCCGGCTTTGCAGCGGGTTGCCTCCGGTTCGAATGATAAATAACACTAGCGTTTGAGTGGCGAGCGATTCGACAAACCAACCGGTATGGAAAAGCTGTTCCGATGCCTGAAATACTTTCAGCATTATGAAGAAAGTCAGGAAATCGAAGACCGAGCTGATCGGTCCGATGTACAGCATGAACTTGCGTATGATTGCGATGTCCCAGCGCCGCGGTTTGCGAATGAAGCTTGGATCAACATTGTCGGTCGGGATCGTAATCTGCGCGAGATCATAGAGAAAGTTGTTCAACAATATCTGCGTTGGAAGCATCGGCAAGAAAGGCAAGAACAACGATGCGCCCGCCATGCTGAACATATTGCCGAAGTTCGAGCTTGTGCCCATCAACAGATACTTCATCACGTTGCCGAATGCTTTGCGGCCGGCGATTATACCGCTGTGGAGCACTTTTAGGTTGTTCTCGAGCAGAATTATTTGTGCCGCATCTTTAGCTACGTCCACGGCGTTTGAAACCGATATGCCTACATCAGCCGCGTGAAGCGAGGGCGCGTCGTTGATGCCGTCGCCGATAAACCCCACCACGTGACCGCGGTTCTTGAGCGCGATTATGATGCGATTTTTCTGTGCCGGTGACACTCGCGCAAAAACAGTCGCTTGCACGGACACTTGATCCAGAGCAGCATCGCTCATCCGGTCCAGCTCTTCGCCCATCACGATATGGCCGCTATCAAGCCCGACCCGCGAGCATACGTGACGAGCAACGAGCTCGTTGTCTCCGGTCAGGATCTTGACCTCAACGCCGTCGCGCCGAAGCGACTCGATGATTTCAGCCGCGTCTTGCAACGGCGGATCGAAGAACGTGACATAACCGGCAAGCACGAGATCATGCTCGTCCGTCGCGCAGTAGCGACCCTGATGAGTCATCTTTCGATAAGCTACGGCAAGCACTCGAAAGCCGTCGGCGCTAAGCGTTTGATACGTTGCCTGACATCGGGCCTTCATCTGCGAATCGAGTGGAAAGCTCTGGCCGTCAAGCTCATACCGCGAACAAACGGCAAGCACACTTTCGGGCGCCCCTTTCGCGATCAGGAGGTATTCGCCGCCAGCCTGGACAACGATCGATAACCGCCGCCTTTCGAAATCAAAAGGTATCTCGTCGAGCTTTTCATAGCCCGCGATGTCGGGATGATCGTGCTCGAGTATCGCGAGGTCGAGCGGGCTCGCTGCTCCCTTTCGCAGAATCGCTTTGTTTATTGAGTTCTCGACGCCTGTTTCGAAAAAGCTGTTGAGATATGCAAGAAGAAACACTCGCTCGGCGCCATTGCCGAAGGGGTCGAGGTGCTGATCGAGAACTGTGTCGCCGCTGGTCAGCGTGCCGGTCTTGTCGCAGCACAGCACATCCATGCTGCCGAAGTTTTGAATGGCCTCGAGATGCTTGACGATCACTTTCTGCCGCGACATCTGAACGGCGCCTTGCCCAAGCGTGACCGTGGTTATCATCGGCAGAAACTCGGGCGTAAGGCCGACCGCGAGCGCTATCGCAAACAGAAGGGACTCAAACGGATCGTGACGAAGCGCGGCGCTCACTAGAAACACGAAGACGACAAGCAGGAACACAGTCTGCATAATCAGCAGACCAAACGCGCGAGTGCCCCGCTCAAATTCAGTCTCGGGCGGTCGCGCTGCGAGTCGCGCCGCGATGTCTCCGAACGAAGTAGCCCGGCCCGTTGCAACAACCTCGGCAGTGGCTGTCCCGCTCACAACCGAAGTGCCCAGAAACACCATGCCTCGATCTGCAACCCGATCTTCTTTCCCCTCGACTGAAAGCGCTTCCTTTTCAGTAGGCAGCGATTCTCCCGTGAGTGAAGCTTGATTGACGTGGAGATCTCGCGCTTGGAGCAGGCGGGCATCAGCCGACACCAGGTCGCCGGCAAGAAGACTGATCACGTCTCCCGGTACGACATCACGGCGATGTATTTCGATCCATTTGCCGTCGCGAAGCGCCGTCGCCGTCGGTGCAACCTGTTGACGAAGCCGTTCGGCTGCGCGTTCGGACCGATATGTTTGTAAGAAGTTCAATGCGACGCTGAACAAGACCATCAGGACAATGATCGTTGCGTTGAGCCTCTCACCCAGAAAAGCTGAGACGACGCTTGCGACCAGGAGGATGATGATCAGCGGGTTGGCAAACAATCGGAGAATCTGAATGACGTTCGCAGCGCGGCGGCGCGGCGTCAGTTCGTTCGGGCCGTGCTCGGTCAAACGTCTGTTGGCCTCTTCGCTGCTCAGTCCGTTGTGCGTGACTCGAGATTGGTTGGTGTCGTTCATAAAACGAAAGGCAGATCGATGGGTGCAACTCTGACGCCAGAGAGACTTCAAACGTGGCGGCAGTTATCAACTCTTTATCGAGAAGGTCGGTTGACTCGTGAGTGAATCTACACCGTGCGTTGCGAGAATTCTCGCAGCATCATAAGGCTCGAACGACCTGTAGCGCAGGAGAGGCGGGAACGATTGTTGCTCTTCTGCAGCGAGCGCCGGTTGACTGACGACAACTAATTCGTCAAAACATTCAGCGAGGCGCATGATGTTAGAACCGCAGGAGCCGAAGTCTATGACAGTTGAATGCACGCAGTCTGCAGCGCAGCCGAGTCATCGCGAGGCCAATGTCGTACTTCGCGATGGCTCTACAGTAAAAGTTCGGCCCTTAAGACCCGAAGATGAAGACCTACTGCTCGATTTCTTCAGGTCGCTCTCGGAAGAATCGCGATGGCTGCGTTTCTTCACGATCATAAAAGACAAACTGCTTGCGGCCGAAGCTCATCGCGAAGCGAGCGTCGATTATGTTCGCACCTTTGGCTTGATCGCATTGACCGGCGGCGAAGAGCGCGTCATTGGACACGCCCTTTACTCCGCCGTAGCGGATGATCGCGCTGACGCTGCATTCGCCGTTGCGGACGATTATCAGGGGCGAGGCCTCGGCACGATGCTCGTCGGTCAGTTGGCGCAGGTCGCCGCGGCGAACGGCATTCGGGTATTTGAAGCGGACGTGCTTGCCTCGAATCACAAAATGCTGGGCGTGTTTCGGCGATCGGGCTTCCCAATCAAAGTAACCGTTACCACTGGACAGCTGCACGTGACGTTTCCAACTTCGTTCACGGTCGAAGCAGTCGAGCAGTTTGAGCATCGCGAGCAGGTCTCCGCGATTAACTCGCTCGAGCTCTTTCTGAAACCGAAGGCGGTCGCAGTTATCGGCGCTTCTCGTCGAAGAGGAACAATTGGCGGCGAGATCTTTCACAATCTGCTCAACTATGAGTTTGAAGGTCCGGTCTATCCGGTGAATCCCGGCGCACCAGTGGTACAAAGTGTTCCCGCCTACTCTTCAGTTGAAGCCATCCCCGGTCCAGTAGATCTTGCGATCATCGCCGTGCCGGGCGCGCGTGTTCTCGAAGTTGCGGAGCAGTGCGGACGCAAAGGTGTTCGCGCGCTTGTAGTGATATCAGCTGGATTCGCGGAGACGGGCGATGAAGGCCGCGCTCGCCAGAATGAACTACTGCGAATTTGCAGGATGACCGGGATGAGATTGATCGGACCAAACTGCATGGGCATCGTCAACACTGACGGCGGGGTGAGGCTCAACGCAACGTTTGCTCCGCACGTGCCGCTCGCAGGTCGAGTCGGCTTCTTCTCGCAGAGCGGCGCGCTCGGACTTGCAATCATTGAATACGCGAACTCGCTCGGACTGGGCATCTCTTCGTTCATCTCGATCGGTAACAAAGCTGACATTTCCGGAAATGACTTGTTGAACTACTGGGAGTCGGACGAAGGCACGGACGTCATTCTGTTGTACCTCGAGTCTTTCGGAAATCCGAAAAAGTTTTCTCGACTTGCGAGACGAGTGGGACGAAACAAACCAATCGTCGTAGTCAAAAGCGGGCGATCGACAGCGGGCGCTCGCGCAGCTTCGTCGCACACCGGAGCGTTGCTGGCCGCTTCTGATGTGACTGTCGACGCTTTATTTCGTCAGGCCGGCGTAATAAGAACCGATACGCTCGAAGAGTTGTTCGATGTTGCTTCCCTGCTCGCGAATCAGCCGATTCCGACCGGCCGTCGAATCGGAATAGTCACTAACGCGGGCGGGCCCGCAATTCTATGCGCCGATGCCTGCGAAGCCGAAGGACTAATCGTTCCGTCGCTCGATCAGGAAACCAAAGCCAGGTTGCGCGCGTTCCTTCCGGCCGAAGGCAGCGTGACGAATCCGGTTGATATGATTGCATCGGCATCGGCGGAGGATTACGGGAGGGCGATCCGAATCGTCGCGGCCGACCCTAATGTTGATGCGCTGGTGGTGATCTTCACGCCGCCGCTGGTGACTCGAGCAGAAGACGTAGCTCGCACGATTGTCGATGCGGCGCGCGACTTCAAATCAAGCAAGCCGATCGTGACAGTATTCTTGTCGGCTCGCGGAGTACCGGACGAATTGAAGTCGACAGAACTTCGCATTCCGTCGTTCGCGTTCCCGGAAGCCGCAGCCACTGCGCTGGCTCGCGTTGCGCGCTACGGCGAGTGGCGCGCGCGTCCACAATTGCAGCCGCCACACTTTGATGACTTACGCCGCGACGAAGCAGCAGCCATCGTCGCGACGGCGCTCGCACGCGGCGAAGGGTGGTTGACCGCGGAAGAGACTGCGAATCTGCTTTCGTGTTACGGACTCCCGCTGGTGGAACAGCGCTTCGTCTCGAGCGCGAAAAAAGCAGGCGCCGCCGCCGAAGAATTCGGAGGCGGGGTCGCGCTAAAAGCGATCGCACCCGGCTTGCTTCACAAAACCGAAGCAGGAGCCGTGCGGCTTAACCTTATAGGTGGTGAAGAGGTGAGCTCGGCTGCCGAAGAAATGGCTGCGAAGATCGCAGCTAGCGGGCAAACGGTGAGTTCGTTTGTGGTTCAAAGAATGAACCCCGGTGGAGTTGAAATGCTGGTTGGCATCGCGCACGATCCGCAATTTGGACCCGTTGTCGCGTGCGGCGCGGGAGGAGTGTTCGTCGAGTTGATGCGAGATGTTTCGGTGCGACTCACGCCGCTCACTAGCGACGACGCTTCGGAGATGATTCGCAACCTGAAGACCTACCCGTTGCTCACAGGTTTTCGAGGCAGTCCGGTTTGCGACACAGCCGCGCTTGAAGATTGTCTGCTGCGAGTGAGTACGATGGCTGAAGACCTTCCACAGATCGCTGAACTCGACTGCAATCCGGTTGTCGTACGAGAGCAGGGCGCGGTCATTCTGGATGCCCGCGTGCGAGTCTCGGCTCCCGAGCCTCCGTCGCTACTGGGCGCGCGAAGATAACATCGAGACGAGAAGCTGTTGATTTGCAGAGCAGTCAGTCCGGCTCAGCGGAAAGAAATGGATTCAGCGCCATCACGCCGTCGTAGTCCTGCCGGTGGTTCAAGTCTTCGGTGTAGATCAAGCGGCAGCCTAACACGCTGGCAGCCGCTATGAATAGTGCTAGAAACTGCCGCCGCCATCGCGTTCTTTTGGATTGCAACAGTAGCGCCTACGACTCTTGCTCTGATCGCGGCATCCCAATAACTAATTTGAAATCGCTGCTGTAGCTCCAGTGTTCGCAAAACTGTCGAAGGGGTAAGCGATGCAGTCGGAAACTTAAGCCATGTTTTCACATACTCTGCCGCTTGATCGATTGGAAGGCGAAAAGGACGTTTCGGAGAGGTAGCCGTGTAGAACAATTCGCCCGCAACCTCTACCGACCATGCCCAGCGCTCATTTAGCAAGAGTTGGCGAGCTCGCTCGGTCCTCGCTTGCTCTTCAAGCTGATCGCTAATGAATAGAGGAAGACATTGGTGTCAACGAACACTTCCGCGTTCATGCATCTCTTCCCGTGAGGGTCTTCGTCCTACGCCGAATCCCCTGGTACTGTTGAACAGTTCTTTCATATGGGTTCGAGCGGCAGCGATGCGTTCCTCATCGCCGTTCAGAGTGTTCAGGTACGCCGTAATCCGCTCATTGAGAGCCGCTTCCAAGTCATCGACACTCTCTTTTGCACGACGATAAAGTTCGTCATCTACGTTGATAATGATTTCCTTCACGCGTTTACCCTAGCCCTGTAGCTTAATCCAGTCAAGATTGGCGACCTAGTCCGCATGCCGGATACGATCATTCTAGATGCCCGGGTGCGAGTCTCGGCTCCCGAACCTCCATCGCTCTTGGGCGCGCGAAGGTGAAACGCGGAGACCAGTCACGAATCTAATTCACCTCGAGCCTATGACTTCCGCGAGCACGTTGAGCAATCGTTCAGCAGTGTAGGGCTTAGGCAGGAAAGACTTTACGCCTTCGATTCTGCCGTTTTCGGCGAGGCCGCTGCTGGCAATGATCCTTACATTCGGATTCAGCTTTTGCAAAGCGCGAATCGTTACCGGGCCATCCATGTAAGGCATCATTATGTCGGTCAACACAACCCGGATCTCGTCTTTGTGCTGCGCGTACAAAGCGACCGCTTCGGTCCCGTCAGCCGCGGTCAGAGCGCGATAACCATAAGCCTCGAGCGTCCCCCTGGTTATTTCGCGAATCGCGAGTTCGTCATCAACCACCAGGATCAACTCCCCGCGGCCGTAGATTAGCGACCCCGCAGCATCGCCGCTTGCGGCAAACTGAGTTTCTGCGGCGGGCAAATAAATCTTGAATTGCGTCCCTCTTCCCGGCTCGCTGTAAACGTTTATGAAGCCGCCGTGACTCTTGACAATTCCAAGCGCGGTTGAAAGACCGAGGCCGGTTCCTTTTCCAGGCTCTTTGGTTGTAAAGAAGGGCTCGAATATTCTGTTGATGACGTTGGGCGAAATCCCTACGCCCGAATCCGCAATGGTAATCCGCACGAAGCGGCCGGGCTTTGCTTCAAGATTCATGCGCGCGTAGTTGTCGTCGACGTGAACGTTGTCGGCCTTGATAGTGAGCTTGCCGCCGCCGGGCATCGCATCGCGGGCGTTCACGAAAAAGTTCATAAGCACTTGATGAAGCTGAGTCGCGTCGCCGGCTACCACAGCAAGGTCCTCGCTGGCTTCAAAGTCGACCTCGATCGATTTCGGAAGCGTGTCTCTCAATATTTTGACGATCTCTTTTATGAGATGACGCGGCTGAAGCATTATGCGCTCACCCTCGACGCCTCTAGCAAACGAGAGCACTTGTTTGACCAGCCCCGCGCCACGTTCGGCGCTGGCTTGCAACATCGCGAGCAACCGCTGCCCATCTTCGTCTGTGATCCTCGATTGCAGAAGCTGTATCGACATAATGATCGGCGAAAGCAGGTTATTGAAGTCGTGCGCTATGCCGCTCGCGAGAGTGCCAATGCTTTCCATGCGCTGCGCGCGCAGGAACTGAGCCTCGATTTTTCTTTTGTCGGTAACATCGGTATTGATCACCAGCACGGACTTGGGCTCATCTCGATCATCGCGCACAAGTGTCCATCGGCTTTCGACTACAATGCCTTTGCCGTCTCTGGTGACCTGTCGCAGCTCGCCCTCCCATTCTCCTTTGCCGATCGTCGCTCGTTTCGCCTCCTGGAACTGATTCAGATTGTCTCTATAAATGACGTCCTTCATATCGCGGCCGATCACTTCGGCCGTAGTCCAACCGTAAATTCGTTCGGCGCCCTTGTTCCAAAACAGAAACTTATCATCGAGGCCTCTCACCAAAATTGCATCCTGAGCGTTGTCCAGAAGCGTAGCCTGTTCTCGAAGCTGCTCTTCAGCGCGCTTGCGCTCGGTGATGTCGTTGCGAATCGCGACATACTGATAAGGCTTGCCTCTGTCGTTCAAGAACGGAACGATGGTCGTGTCGACCCAGTAAATGCTTCCGTCTTTTGCGCGATTCTTAAGCTCGCCCTTCCAGACTCGGCCGCTTGCGATTGTGGTCCAAAGATCTCGTATGAATTCCTTGGGATGGTAACCGGAGTTGATGATTCGATGATCCTGGCCGAGAAGCTCCTCGCGTGAGTACTTTGAGATCTCACAGAACTTGTCGTTCACATATTTTATCGTTCCGGTTTGATCGGTTATCGCGACGATCGACGACTCATCCAGAGCGAATTTGATATCGGCAAGTTCCTTGATCGATCGCCGAAGCTGTTCTTCGGTGCGAGACTGTTCTGTGATTTCCGTAGCGGCCATTCTGAATCCATTTGCGAGATGCTTTTCGATTCCCCTTGGGGCTATGGGTACATCGTACAGAACAGAGGACAGCAGATGCAAGAAGTTCACCGGCGGTCCTCAGGACTGGACGGGATTGGAGAATTTGTGATTTAGTACGCTCACGCGCTCTCAGGTCTTCACCGAGGGATTACGCGCCCGACAACCGCACCTGAAGAGGCCGTCTAATGACTCATATAGAATTGAGGTTCCCAGTTATCGGAACTGCGCTGCCATCCGATCATGGCTATGCGATGTACTCTGCGATATCGAGACTCGTTCCTGAAGCTCATAAAGCGGATTGGCTTGCAGTCGAGACAGTACCCGGCACCGCGCGAGGCGACGGCGGGATTCACATCAATGAACGAGCGAGACTAAGAATGCGCATGCCTCAGGATCAATTGGCATTAATGCTGAAGCTCGCTGGTAAACGTCTTGAGATTGACGGCTACGCGGTGAGGCTCGGCGTGCCTCAGACGTTTCTGCTCCAACCGTCATCGGCATTGTACGCACGGTGCGTAACGATCAAGAAGTTCATGGAGCCCGATCCTTTTCTTGAAGCAGTCCGCCGTAAGCTAGACGAGATCGAAGTGAAAGCCCAACCCGAGATCGGACCGCGGCGAGCGTTCAGAGTTGGCAATCACACGATTGTTGGCTTTGGGCTGACGCTTCGTGAGTTGAGCGAACAAGCTTCGCTGTTAATTCAAGAGCACGGCATCGGCGGCCGAAGGCATATGGGCTGCGGGTTCTTTGTGCCGATTGGATCAAGACAGAGCGAAACCGGAAGATGACTAAGACGAACCGTTTACTTGCCAAGTCATATGATCGCGACAGACACGGAAGCTCGCCACCGGATTATGCACTGCTCGTTCAGCACAGTCGTGACGTAGCTGAAGCATGCAAGGCTCTGGCGTCGTCGTCTGGCCAGATCGCTCTCTTATGTTCGAACATCAGTCCAGGCGCTTACCCACGCTTCTACCGTGCGCTAGTTGGTAATGGCTGGATTCAGGATATTGGTAAAGCTAACAATCACTTTCAAGCGATGCTCTCAGGGCAACCTCAAATCACTCAGCTATTGCGTCACGAAACTATCTCGGGTTTGTTGATGTTTTCGGAGCGTTTCCGCGAATGGCTTGAGCCATTGGCAGACACGCTGCTTCTTTCCCTGTGGGGAGCAATTGGGCACCATCGCAAGTTTGATGAGCGGACAGTGCCCCAGCAAGTAGGAAGTATGATGCTTCACACCGCACACGACGACTTTGCGACAATCCTGAATGAGATGCGAAGCGACCTTTCGCTTGGCGAATCACCACGGTTTGAACGTGATTGGATCATCGGCAGATCGCGTAGAGAATCGTGTGATATTCCTGCCCTCGAGACGATCCGCGACTTGCAAGATGAGTTCGAGAATTACGAGCCGCATTTTGCCGACGAAGACGAACGGCGAATGCTGGCGTTGGTTAAGGGTTTCGGAATTTGCGCAGACGTAGCAGCAAGCGCGGTTGCGGCACGCGGACAATGGTCAGCCAACTACTCGCTGACCAGGTTTATCGAAGAAAGTCTGGGAATAGGGCTGAAGACTGACGACTTGTCGAAGCTTATTAGCAGTTGGGCATGGGCGACGGCATCACAAAGGCGCAACGACGATGAAGAGAATCTTCTCCCGCCCGGGTTTGTTTGCCGGAATTTTCAAAACGAAGTTGCCGCCTCTGAATCGTATTTAACACTGGCACAGGCTGGCTGCGGTTCGGGGAAAAGTTTGGCGGCTTATTTGTGGGCGCGCGGTTGGTGTGCGTGTTTTGAAACGGAGCGCCGGACGAATTTCCGCCTGTTTTTCTGTCTGCCTACGACTGGCACGACGACGGAGCATTTCAAAGACTATGCGCTCGAATCCGGTATTGATGTCGAATTGATTAGTCTGACCCATTCGCGTTCGAGCATTGATTTGAAGTCAATGGCCGAAACCGCTCCGCAGGAAGAAGCCAGCGACAAAGAGTCTGATACAGGCAAGCAAGCTCAGGCGGCATTGAACGCTGAGCGCGACAAAATCGAATCGCTCGCATTGTGGAGCACCCCTCTTGTCGTCACCACTTCAGACACGATTCTTGGATTGATGTCGAATGCACGTCGAGCCGTTTACAGCCTGCCCGCGATCGTGAACAGCGCGATTGTCTTCGACGAAATTCATGCCTTCGACGATCAAATGTTTGGGCATCTCTTGGTCTTCCTGAAGAACTTTCCTCGCCTGCCGGTGTTGCTAATGACTGCCTCGTTGCCGGAAGAGCGCAAGCGCGCGATTGAGCGAGTTCGCCCGGACTTAAATCCGATTCCTGGCCCGCCGGAGTTTGAATTGCTCGAACGTTACTTGATTGACGACTCGCGTAATGACGAAGGAATTTGGCAAGCCATCCAAGAACGACTAAGGGCACACGAGAAGGTGTTGTGGGTGAGGAATCGAGTTGCCTGGGCAAACAACAGCTATGCCGACTCTCTGACCGAGTTTCGCTCTCGCTTCCCCAATTGCTCGATCAATGTCTACCATTCGCGCTTCCGTTACAAAGACCGCAGCGGCAGACACCGCCGCGTGATTGACGATTTCAAGACTGACGGCAAAGCAGCAATCCTCGTTGCGACTCAGGTAGCGGAGATGTCGCTCGATCTGTCCGCTGACTTGCTGATCACAGACATCGCGCCCGTTCCGTCGCTGATTCAGCGAATGGGGCGGCTCAATCGCCGTTCAACTCCAGATAAACGGCAGCCCCCAAAACCAGCATTGATCCGCTCGCTGCCGGAGCGCGAACCAAATGTCTGCTTGCCTTATGAAAAGGAAGAGCTTGAGATTTCGGCACGGTGGATCACCGCGCTCAAATCATTTTCAAAGCCCCTCAATCAACGCGACCTAGCGGAAGAGTTCGCGAGACTCAACAACGCGGCTGAGTATGACATTGCCAAAGCCGAAGAGCGCGCTGTCTTTTTTTCCGGCTTGTGGCGCACGCGATCAGGAATGACACGCGCTGAAGGCTATACGATGAGCGTCATCCTCGAAGGCGATCTCAAGAAGTGCAATGACTTCAAGTACGGCGAGCCTTCGCCCGATTGGGTGCGCCAGCACGAAGTTTCAATCCCAATCAAAGAGGCTGCCTTGCGTTGGGAGAGAGTCGGGCACTTGCGTGTCGCGCCAAGCGATCAAGTCCATTACGACTTTGACGAGACGACTAAGGAAGGAACAGGAGCAGCATGGCTAAAGAATTGATCTATCGCTTGAGCAATCCCGGATACACGATCTATCACCGGGCCGCGCTCGGCGGGCTTGCCGCTACAGTGCGAGCCTGGGGAGCAAGCAAGCCCCAAGGCATCGAAGCTGAACTGCAGAACGATTACGTGCGGCTGGCGTGGAACGATGGGTTGCCCGATCAGGAAGCATTGCGGCGCATTCTGGCGGCGTCCTTCAAACTCACCGAAGACAAGATGATTGAATTGCCGGGGCAAGGCATAAGAGGCGACCAAGCCGATCTGCGGCTGGCAATCCACAACGGAATCTGCGGCACTTTTCTTCAGCACCCCAAGATGCGTCCGGGCGAAAAAGAACCACGCCGCATCGAGTTGAAATCAGCCGACGATGAAACTGGAGAGATGTTTACATATAAGGCGGTTAACAGCTTCGCTCACCAAAAGGCCCAGGGCACGGGACTGCTGGAAGAAAAGCTCAAAGGCAACTGGCCTGCCTTCGCTTCGATCCCGCAGTCCGTCGTTCCGGGAGCCATGAGCGGCGCGCTTGAACTTGAAGCTTCGCCGGAAGAAGCGCTGCTGCTGCTTTTCCTGATGACCGGCTGCTCGATCTTTCTATTGCGTCCCCGAACCTATCAAGAGAAAGCACAGTACTGCGTGATTGTGCCTGATGTCATCAACCTAAACGCGTATGCCAGTGCCATTCAACGCATCGCGGCCGCCGGAACGACGATCAAACGATTCAGCAATACCTATCTTGGTCGCGTAGTCGGCGGTGCAGAAGAAGCGGCGTTGCGATTTCTGATTGACCTGCAAGCCGATGACATCGCCAGCGAACGCAGCGTGGTGGGTTGTTTGGCTATCGCAATGGGTAAGGTTTCCTGGGATGCCAATCAGATCAATCGCAGTTTCATCTTCAAACTCAAAGGCGATTACCCGGAGATGGCGGTGTTCTATGCCGCCAATCAACATCTCGGCAAAACGAAGATCATCAAGTCGAAGAAAGGCGACGGCTACGCGATTCCTAGCAGCCCGATGCCTGAGTTGGTGGCAGCCAATCTCGCGGCTGAGCGCCACTGGTGCGCCAACTTCAAGTCGCTTGTCAGCGACAAGAAAGATTTTCAGCGCATGCATTACTCACTAGGAGGACTTAAAGAGATGAAAGAAGCGATCAAGGATACGGACGATCAGGCGATAATCCGTGCCTTTCAAGAAGCGTGGAAAAGAACGATGGCGGCGTTGGGCGAACGCGCCCGTCGTGATGGCTTAGATTTCAGCAGGCTGCTTGAAGTAGAGCGAGAACGAATGCGCAACTCCATCCTGCGAGCGAAGACCGCTGAAGCTTTGGCGTCGTGGTTTCTGCGGTTCTGCGCCGATGCGACCAAAGGCGCGGCCCTCGCAGCAATCCGCGAAGATGCCGGGCGCATTCAGAAGTTCATCTTCAATCAACGCAACTTCGGCCGTTTCCAGAATCTTTGTCTGTTCGCGCTAGTCAGCTATGCGAGCGACGAATCAAACTCAGCGAGTGGAGGTAATAGATAGTCATGGCTACCAACTACATCTATGGAACAGTTCTCACCAGCGAAGCAGTCGCCGCCAACAACCGCGGCGACAACATTGGCAACACGACAACTTTGCAGAAGGTTTTTCATCAGGACGATCTGCACACCAGCGTTTCGGCGGAGGCGATTCGCTTTGCCATTCGCTACCGCTTCCAACTTGAAGGCTTGAGCGTCAACCGCTCTTACGATCATGACGCGGGGAAGCTGAACTTTGAAGACGAGAAGCGCACCATATGGAATCCCAGCGGCGAAGTCTTCATTGATGACGACCTCATGGGATTTATGGATGCCGCCGCCGCCCAGCAGGAGCAGGAAGAAGACGGAGTCGAGGGAGAAGAAGCTAAGCCAAAAAAGAGAACCAAAGCCAAGGGCAAAACGACCAAACGACAAAGCCCGCTGGCAATCGGTCGCGCCGTTTCGCTACGTCCGTATCGCGGAGAACTCTCTTTCAACGCAGTCAGCGGCGAAAAAGAGAAAGGTAAGCTGTCGCTTTACAACGCCGAGATGCACACCACCGAGTATCAATATAGCTTCGGCCTCAACCTGAACGATGTCGTCCATAAGGGGAACATCGGCCATCTGATTGCCGCTATCGTTGATCCGCCTCCAGTGGCCGGTAATCACGCGCGATTTGCCTACGACTTCTCTCCGTCTTCGGTCGTGCTGCGAGTTACCAACGCCCATTCATCAAAGATTCAAAACTGCTTTGAGCACGATGAAGAGAGCCGCTCTTACACGGTCGAGCGATTGATTCACCGCGTCGAAAGCGGAGACGTTCCGGCAAGTGAATTGATCATCGGCGGCGAACTGGCGACAACGGCAGAAGGGAAGAAGCTCGAATCGCTTGGAGTGACAGTTTTTTCCGGCGTGAAAGCGGCGGCGAACGAAGCTCGCAAACGAATTGCTGTATTCGGGAATGACTTTGCAGTCGTGAAGGCAATGGAGGCGTGAAGCGATGATCACCCTGCGAGTTGAAGTTCCCTACGCCAGCTTTCGCAAATCTTACGCTCGTTCGTTCGCAGAAACGTATCCGCTGCCGCCGCCAGCGACGGTATATGGGATGTTGCTCTCCCTGGTGGGCGAACGATTCAGAAGCAGGCATGAAGGCGTAAGGATGGCATTCGCCTACAAGAGCGTTCCTGCGATTGCCACAACACTCCGGAAGCTGAGTCGATACAAGTATGGGGTCCCGAGTAAACAATCGACGCTCGGCAATGCGCCGGATTTTGTCGAGACACTATGCGATATCGAATTCCTCTGCTGGGTAGATTCGTCGCTGGAAACAGATGATGAGCCAAGTCTCGAAATACGCATCATCGAAGCCATCGAATCGCCGGGCAAAATAGACCGATACGGTGTCCTGTGTCTTGGCCTGAGCGACGACGCCGTCAACGATCTCAGTCTTTGGCGACACATTGAAGATGAATGGCACCGCTTGATTCCAAGTGATAGTGGATCAATGGAGCTCCCAGTTTGGGTTGATCACGTTGGATCCGCCAAGACGCGGTGGAACCGGTACTACCTTGAACCCCTAGCGAAAACTCTGTCAGGTAGTCCCGGCGACGAAGATTGGCAATGGACCCAAATCATCGCACCTATTGATAAGGAATGATCGACTGATTCGGCATTTTGAAATAAAGACTACTTAACAGGAGGCCACATGAATCTTCTTGGCGTCCATTCGCTCCACGCGCTCGCATACTGCGAACGCCTGTTCTATCTCGAAAACGTCGAGCTTATCCGGCTCGCGGACGCGCGAGTCTATGCCGGACGAACCCTTCACGTCGAGCTTGCTCGCGATGAAGAAGGCGAATGGCATACGCTCGATCTTGAATCCGAGGGACTCGGACTAAGAGGCCGGATAGATTGCTTGAGGCGACGGGATGGTTCCTTCATTCCTTATGAGCACAAGCGTGGCCGTGCGGCTCGAACGCGTGACGACGAAAACAATTCGTCTTCGCGTTCCAGCTCAAAATCGAAGCCAGGCGCGGCCAGCGCGTGGCCGAGCGACAGACTTCAGGTTGCCGCCTATGCGATGCTCATCGAAGAGCACACCGGCCAGCACATCCCCGAAGCCCGAGTGCGTTACCATCAGGACAACGTCACCGTTCGAATACCAATAGACGCGGTGGCCCGAGAAGCTGTGCTTAACGCCATCACGCGCGCTCGCGAGTTGAGCGATATGGTCGAGCGCCCGCCCGTCACTACCAACGAGAACCTCTGCGTGAAGTGTTCGCTCGCGCCGGCGTGTTTGCCCGAGGAAGCGCGCCGTGCCGCAACATTTGCTAACGCGGCTTTGCAAGCTAGCACCAACGACTCCGCGCATGTTTCATCGTCCGAGTCGAACGAAGATTCATCCAGCGACGAGTTGCTTGACTCACAGATTGAAGACGACGATATAAGTCCGGCCGTTCCTCCCCAAGCTATTTCAGAGTCCGACGCGCTAGTGCCGCTAAGCACCGATCGGCCCTCGCAGCAGCCGCTGTTGAGGCTCTTTCCAGAAGATGACCGGCGGCAAGCGCTTCACGTGGTCACGCCTGGTGCAAAAGTCGGGCGCTCCGGCGATCAACTCGAAATCACCGCGAAGGATCAGCCGAAGCAGCGCTATCCGATTCGCGAAGTCGGGCAGGTCGTGGTGCACGGCTTTGCTCAGATAACTACTCAAGCTTTAAGGCTCTGCGCGGATAAAGACGTCTCGGTTCACTGGGTGACTCAGGGCGGCAGCTACGTCGGGGCTTTCTCTTCGGGCGCGGGCGGAGTGCAAAAGCGTATTCGCCAATACGAAGCATTGTGCGACAAAGCGACTTGCCTGCGACTGACGAGGCGGCTCGCTGAAGCAAAGATTCTCTCGCAGCTCCGCTTTCTGTTGCGCGCAAGCCGCGATCGAGACCGCGTCGCTACCGGCGTCGGGGCCTCTATCGATGGAATACGAAGGCTGATGCCTGCACTGAAGCGAGCCGCCGGCGCGGACGAGATTCGAGGAGTCGAAGGCCGCGCGGGCGTCCATTACTTCGCAGCATTGCCGGGGCTGATCGATGATTCGATCGATGAGCGAATGAGTCCCGAGGGCCGAAGTCGCCGCCCGCCTCGCGACCGATTCAACGCATTGATCGGTTTCGGATATGGGCTGCTGTTAAAAGATGTAATGTCCGCGATACTCGTGGTTGGCCTCGATCCTTCGTTCGGGTTCTATCATCGGCCGAGAAGCCAGGCGCATCCGCTGGCCTTGGACTTGATGGAGTTGTTTCGAGTACCGCTTGTGGACCTGCCCGTCGTTGCGTCTATAAACAGGAGGCAGTGGTCGGCTGATGATGACTTCAGCATTGCGGGCGCGCAAGTGTGGCTTTCCGATGACGGGAGGAAGAAATTTATCGAGGTCTATGAACGCCGCAAGACGGACGTGTGGAAGCATCCGGCGCTCGGCTACTCGCTGAGCTATTCAAGGCTCGTCGAATTAGAAGCGCGCTTGTTGGAGAAAGAATGGACGGGCGAGCCGGGGCTTTTCGCTCGGATGCGGATGAGGTGAAGGCGTGGGGCAGACGACTCTCTGGTATTTGATTTGTTACGACATAAGAGATCAGAAGCGCTGGCGAAAGGCTTACAAGATTTTGCGCGGGTACGGCTCGGCGCTTCAGTATTCGATCTTCAGATGTCAACTCGGCACGGTCGAGCTCGAACGATTGCGATGGGAACTAGAGAGTGTGCTAGAGGCGGAGGACGCGTTGATGTTCATAGGCTTGTGTTCTGGGTGCGTTGAACGGATAACCGCGCGCAACCGAGAAGGAATATGGGAAGAGAAGCCTACGTTTCGCATCGCGTGAAACCTGAATCACGCATGTGGCGATGTTTGCATTTGTAACGCCTGGATTGTCAGTCAAGCTCCTGAGTCGATGCGACTTGACTCTTAACGCAAGCTTGCGAAGAGCTTGCGACCTGACGAGAAGCGAGAGGAATCAACAGCTTATGAGCAATTGGTCGTTCGACCCAAAGAGAGAACCGATAACGTGAAAAACACTATCGATAAGAACGTGTTTCGTGCCTTCTCAACCCAGTACAAGCAAAGTCTTTGGAATGGGCGCTGTGAAAGTACCAATGATGCCGCGAGGCGTTGAGCACATAAATCTCCTTAGGGTCAGTTCGTGGCTTGCTCCCGTGTGAAAGTACCAATGATGCCGCGAGGCGTTGAGCACACTCGATAGCGGTGGACTTCTCGAACGCGAAACCCGCGGTGAAAGTACCAATGATGCCGCGAGGCGTTGAGCACAACTCAGACTCACGCGGCCCGTTGTTGTAGTCGTCGGTGAAAGTACCAATGATGCCGCGAGGCGTTGAGCACCTTTGGATTTTCACAACATATTCTGGGCCGCGCTTTGTGAAAGTACCAATGATGCCGCGAGGCGTTGAGCACCTTGCTGCAACTTCGGAGTGGGAGAGTACTGATTCGTGAAAGTACCAATGATGCCGCGAGGCGTTGAGCACCGGTTATTCTGGTGATTTATTACCTCAGAACTGCTGTGAAAGTACCAATGATGCCGCGAGGCGTTGAGCACATACCCTGACGGTCGTTCCACTTGCCGGACGCTCAGTGAAAGTACCAATGATGCCGCGAGGCGTTGAGCACCGCCGTTCTTTGCGGAGGGCCGGAATGGTGCGCCGGTGAAAGTACCAATGATGCCGCGAGGCGTTGAGCACCCGCTCGCCGTGCTCATCCTTCTCGCCACGAGCGGGTGAAAGTACCAATGATGCCGCGAGGCGTTGAGCACCGCGAGGTCCGCCCATTGAATCGCTGTGCCCTTGGTGAAAGTACCAATGATGCCGCGAGGCGTTGAGCACCCAATCCCCCGCGTCCTCAGTCTTGGCGTTGGCACGTGAAAGTACCAATGATGCCGCGAGGCGTTGAGCACAACGATGATCTTCAAACAATCGACGTGAACCAGCTAGTGAAAGTACCAATGATGCCGCGAGGCGTTGAGCACACTACCATCGAATACGATCGCACGGTTGCCAAGCGCGTGAAAGTACCAATGATGCCGCGAGGCGTTGAGCACCTCAGCAAGAACTCTTCCTCGGTAGCCTCGCTTCAAGTGAAAGTACCAATGATGCCGCGAGGCGTTGAGCACTATTTACTTGATCAAAGCCATAGTTGAATGATCCGCGTGAAAGTACCAATGATGCCGCGAGGCGTTGAGCACAAGATCATTAGGCAGCTCTACGACCTGGGTTGGCACGTGAAAGTACCAATGATGCCGCGAGGCGTTGAGCACAACCCCGTAACAATTACCGCCGGTTTTATTGTACGTGTGAAAGTACCAATGATGCCGCGAGGCGTTGAGCACAGACAAAGCAAGTGACAATTTATCTTGACGCATCGGTGAAAGTACCAATGATGCCGCGAGGCGTTGAGCACAAGTAGTTGGACCGTTCAGCTTAAAAATTTTAAGCGAGTGAAAGTACCAATGATGCCGCGAGGCGTTGAGCACAAGGATTTTGAAAAGCCGCGAGACTAAAAGCGCTAGTGAAAGTACCAATGATGCCGCGAGGCGTTGAGCACGAAAAAATTACGGCGAGATTGTCGCCGTTGATTCTTTGTGAAAGTACCAATGATGCCGCGAGGCGTTGAGCACACCATTCGGAGTGTGACCATTCGCACGGCCACTACGTGAAAGTACCAATGATGCCGCGAGGCGTTGAGCACAAGCGTGGCTATTAGCTATTGTGCTAAACGCGAGAGTGAAAGTACCAATGATGCCGCGAGGCGTTGAGCACCGGATTGTCTCCGTGCGCGCGCTGCGCTCGCGGGCGTGAAAGTACCAATGATGCCGCGAGGCGTTGAGCACGAGTTCTGAGTTGACTCGGCCCGTCGTTGAGCGGTAGGTGAAAGTACCAATGATGCCGCGAGGCGTTGAGCACTGAACACGGGTGAACTCAATGAGCGAGTGTCCGGCGTGAAAGTACCAATGATGCCGCGAGGCGTTGAGCACCGTATCCTCTTGCTGTTTGGATCGAGCCGATATCGGTGAAAGTACCAATGATGCCGCGAGGCGTTGAGCACAAGAATTCTTTCGACGGCTAGGATTGAAGTGGCCAGTGAAAGTACCAATGATGCCGCGAGGCGTTGAGCACTGAACTCGCTGTTTGGGTCCATTGGCTCTCCTGATGTGAAAGTACCAATGATGCCGCGAGGCGTTGAGCACAAAAGGACTGAGAGGGCGAGGGCGAGAATTAAGATTGTGAAAGTACCAATGATGCCGCGAGGCGTTGAGCACTAAATCGCCGCTTCTAGCTTGGTCGGCTGCTTATTGTGAAAGTACCAATGATGCCGCGAGGCGTTGAGCACAAGATGAAGCGCAACAGTTCAACGCAATGGGTTCTGTGAAAGTACCAATGATGCCGCGAGGCGTTGAGCACATCGCGCGGCCCGTTGGTATCGACATTGCCGATGCGTGAAAGTACCAATGATGCCGCGAGGCGTTGAGCACAGTAAGACGTTGCAGTATACAACTGCGAGAGAAGAGTGAAAGTACCAATGACGCCGCGAGGCGTTGAGCACATCACCAGGTCCCAGGGCAGATCGAGCCGGCCCAGGGTGAAAGTACCAATGATGCCGCGAGGCGTTGAGCACGATTCCGATCAGGGCAGGGAAGCCGGCGATCGATGGTGAAAGTACCAATGATGCCGCGAGGCGTTGAGCACAGAGCCTGAGCCGTCAGAGTCCCGATCGGTACAGACTGTGAAAGTACCAATGATGCCGCGAGGCGTTGAGCACTTCGATCTATGAAGGCCCAAACGGGGAGTTTGTCTGTGAAAGTACCAATGATGCCGCGAGGCGTTGAGCACAGGCCATACGCCTTGACGAAGGCATGTATCTGCCTGTGAAAGTACCAATGATGCCGCGAGGCGTTGAGCACACGTTCTCGGGCGGCTCTACGAAGCGGCGCTTCCTGTGAAAGTACCAATGATGCCGCGAGGCGTTGAGCACTAGTTGCGGGTGGCTGTTACCGCGTAAATCCAGCCTGTGAAAGTACCAATGATGCCGCGAGGCGTTGAGCACTTGCAGCCCTAAAAGTCAACGCCAGTGATCAAGTCGTGAAAGTACCAATGATGCCGCGAGGCGTTGAGCACTGAAGCTTGAAGCGGCCCGGCTTCCCGCTGCGGCTGTGAAAGTACCAATGATGCCGCGAGGCGTTGAGCACTCACAGAAGAAATCGGGCTATGTTACGATCAGACTGTGAAAGTACCAATGATGCCGCGAGGCGTTGAGCACACAATGCCGGCGTTCTCGGAGAGGCCGCAGGGATCGTGAAAGTACCAATGATGCCGCGAGGCGTTGAGCACAGAAACACTCCGGTCCTAGAACCCTTCGAACGCGCTGTGAAAGTACCAATGATGCCGCGAGGCGTTGAGCACGAAGAAGTAGAGAGCGCCTTTCGAGTGTGGGTTCGAGTGAAAGTACCAATGATGCCGCGAGGCGTTGAGCACGCAATCGTGCGTAAGGCGCGAAAGGCGGAAGCTGAGTGAAAGTACCAATGATGCCGCGAGGCGTTGAGCACTAGAAAGATTTTTTCTGCGCGGCCTCCGGTTGCAGTGAAAGTACCAATGATGCCGCGAGGCGTTGAGCACGAAACGTAATCCTGAACATCCTGTCAATCCTGTCGAGTGTGAAAGTACCAATGATGCCGCGAGGCGTTGAGCACCGCAACCTGGTCCCGGCGGCAAAGTGAACAGAGGGTGAAAGTACCAATGATGCCGCGAGGCGTTGAGGCACCATGCGCGGCGCAAGCACCGCGCATGGTGCTCAACGCCTCGCACGCTGTCTAGGGTCTCGTTTTCCGGTTCGGGTTCGAAACGCTCAAGCTCTTCGTCGCGCGATCTTAGTACTGATGCTGGCTGCACCAACCTCGCTTACGTCATGAATGCGAATTGAGGGGAATAACCCCGAAGCGTCTCCGAATTGATTTTGACGTTCAAAATGGGGTCCAAAATCTGGAATGTAAGTCCGAGGGCGGTCAGGTCCCTTGGCGGTGGATCGATCTAGCCGTATACAGTGTTAACCCTTTCACATAAGGTTTGCTTCTTGCTGATAGCTATCGGGTCGATCAGTACCTACCAATGCAGAACTATCTTGCCGATCGCTTTGCGCGATGCAAGAAACTCCATTGCCTCTGCTACCTGCTCCATCTGATAACTGCCGCCGATCACCGGCTTCAGCATCCCCGTTTGATAAACCTCGATCAACTCATTCCAGCCTTGTTCGATCTTCGCCGGATCGTTGTGCCGATAAGCGCCCCAATGCAGTCCAACCACGCTGTAGTTTTTTACCAGGATGTGATTCGCGACGAAGTTTGAAAACTTGCCGCTGGTGAAACCGATCAGAACCAATCGGCCTTCGAACGCGATGCACTTGGTGCTGCGTTCGCCGAGCTCGCCTCCCACTGGATCGTAAATCAAGTCCGCGCCGCGACCGTTCGTTGCGCGCTTCACAAGATCGACGAAATCCTCTGTTTGATAATTCAACGCGACGTCCGCGCCGTTCTGGCGAACGATGTCTAATTTCTCGTCCGAGCCGACTGTCCCGATGATCTGACCGGCGCCCAACGCTCGAGCTATCTGCACGGCCGCGAGCCCAACTCCGCCGGCTGCCGAATGCACAAGAACTGTTTCACCTTTTTTGAGCGCTCCCCGATACGCGATCCCAAAATATGAAGTTTGATAGACGAGCGGAAATGCGGCGGCTTGTTCGTCGCTCATCGAGTCAGGCTTCTGGTGCGCGTAGGCTTCCTCAGCGATCGCGTACTCGGCGAACCCGCCAATCGAAACCTGTGCAATCACCTGCTGACCTTCGGAGAATTTAGTAACTCCGGCTCCGATCTTTTCAACAGTCCCCGCAATTTCAAATCCGGGCGAAAAAGGGAGCGCCGGTTTGAACTGATACTTGCCGGTGATGATGAGCAAATCGGGAAAATTCAATCCGGCTGCGGCGACTCTAACCAGTATTTGACCGTTGCCGGGTTCGGGTTTATCGATCTCGTCGATCACGAGGTCGCGGGGCGCGCACCACTCGTGCGCTCGAATGGCTTTCATCCAATTGTCTCCTAACGAAGTTCGTGTCGTTGCGTGCGCGTCATGCTAGCGAACGGACTTGCGGCGGTCAAACCTCGCATCCCGACTTTTCGAAGGCGTCGGAACTGATTGGAAGGGAGCACTCGGTTTTGTTAATCTTGGAGCGATGGACGCTCGCTCGCAGGAGGATCGATCCGGCGGGCACAACCTTGCAGAGCTTAGAGGTCAATAAACCCTTCATCGCATCTTCAGAGCCAGATGCGCCGTTGCGCTGAGCACATCAGCGAACTATGAGCACCGTCAGGTCAAGAATATCTCCGTTGATATTGCGCTACGGAGGCGCGATCGCAGCCGTAATTCTTGCTACATTGATTCGTCTCGCGTTTGACGGACCGCTCGGATCACGTCTGCCGTTCACGACTTATTTCATAGCAGCGATGCTGGTTGCGTCCTATTTTGGCCTGGGCCCTGCGTTTTTAGCAGTGGCTCTCGGAGCGCTGGCCGGCAACTACTTTTTCATCGCACCAAGAAATTCCTTTTCGATCGCCGAGCCATCGAATGTTCTGCAGCTTGTGGCTTTCTGCCTGCTCAGCTCAGGAGTATCGCTTCTGATCCGCTACATTCAACGCGCCCGAAGACGGGCGGAAGAAAGCGCGCTCGCATTGGCAAAGAATCGCGAGGAGCTCTCCACAATCCTGTCGAACATCGGCGACGCCGTGATCGCGACTGACTTCGATGGCCGAGTGACTTTCATGAACGGAGTCGCTCAGTCGCTCATCCAGGTGGATCAATCGGAGGCGGTCGGAAAGCGGATCGAAAAGCTCTTCAGTATCGTCGATGAAGTGTCTGGCATTGCCGCCGAGTCTCCGGTGGCGAGAGTGATGCGCGAGGGCCCGGATGACGGGACGCGACGACAAGCTTTATTGATACTCGGCAACGGCAAAGAGATTCCGATCGAAGACAACAGTTCGCCGATCAAAGATGAGCGTGGCAATGCGGCCGGTGTTGTGCTGGTGTTTCGCGACATCACACGCCGCAGAATTGCCGAGCAGGCTCTGCGGGAGACTGAAGACCGATTTCGAACGATGGCTGATAGCGCGCCGGTGATGCTGTGGCTCTCAGACTCGGGCGGGTTGCGCACGTTCGTCAATCAGCGATGGCTCGAGTTCACCGGACGAAAGATCGAAGAGGAAACCGGGTATGGCTGGGCCGATAATGTTCATCCCGACGATCTGCAGCGATGTCTGGAAACCTATACCTGGTCGCTGAAAACTCGACGCAGCTTCAACATTGAATACCGATTGAAACGTTCCGACGGCGAGTATCGATGGCTGCTGGACAGCTGCACACCTCGATTCACAAACGAAGATGATTTCATCGGCTTCGCCGGCTCATGCATTGACATTGCCGATCGCAAGAAAGTCGAGGAGGCGTCGTACTTTCTCGCTTCGATCGTTGAGTCTTCCGAGGAAGGGATCATCGGCAAAACGCTCGACGGAACAATCGTAAGCTGGAACGATGCGGCCGAACGAATTTATGGGTATTCCGCCGAAGAAGTTAAGGGCAAACACATCAGCATCCTCGCGCCGGAAGATCGGCTCGACCAACTAGCCGGAATCTTTGACCACCTGCGAAAAGGCGAAGCGATTCATCATCTCGAAACTAAACGCCAGACAAAAGACGGCCGCTTGATCGACGTTGCACTGACCATTTCACCTATTGAGGATGAAGCCGGGCGCGTGACTGGAGCGTCAACGATTGTTCGTGACATCACGGACATCAAACGTGTCGAGGAAGAAAGCCGTCTGCTGGCCGCGCAAGTCGAAACCGAGCGGCAGCGGATGAACAATATCGTGGCTAACGTGCCCGGCGTCGTGTGGGAGGCGTGGGGTCAGCCCGATCAGGCTTTTCAAAGAATCAACTTCGTAAGCGATTACGTCGAGAAGATGCTCGGCTACAGCGTCGGTGAATGGCTGTCGACTCCAAACTTCTGGATCTCGATCGTCCATCCCGAAGACAAAGAGCGCGCGGCCGACGAAGCGGCAGCCATCTTTGCGAGTCGCAAGGGCGGCGCCAGCCGTTTCAGGTGGGTCGCGAAAGATCGGCGGATTGTTTGGGTCGAAGCTCAATCGGTCGTCGTGTGCGACGAATCCGAGAATCCGATCGGCATGCGCGGCGTGACGATGGATATAACCGAGCGCAAACGCGCCGAAGATGCCGAGCGATTCTTAGCCGAGGCCAGCGGATTGCTTGCGGCCTCGCTTGATTATGAGACGACGCTCGCCAGCGTAGCGAAGCTTGCTGTGCCGAAGCTCGCCGATTGGTGCACCGTTCACATGGTGACCGACAGCGGACAACTTCGACAGCTCGCAGTCGCGCACAGCGATCCCGCTAAGGTGCAGGCAGCGCGCGAGCTTCAGCGGCGCTTTCCGCTCGATCCCGACGCGCCGATCGGCGTCGCCAACGTGTTCAGAACGGGAAGGCCGGAATTCTACCAGCAGGTCGATCCCGACCGATTGGAACTAGCCGTTCGGAATCGCGAGCTGGCGAACATACTTCGATCGGAGGGTTTGAAGTCGTGCATGATAGTTCCGCTTGTAGCACGCAATCGCTCGCTTGGAACAATCACGCTGGTGACCGCCGAGTCGGGTCGTCTATACGATCAGACCGATCTGGCGCTCGCCGAGAAGCTCGCTCATCGAATCGCTTTGGCGGTCGATAACGCCCGGTTGTATCGCGAAGCTCAGGACGCGGTAACGGCTCGCGAAGACGCGTTGAGCTTGCGGGACGAGCTGCTCAAACGCGAGCACGAAGCGCGCGAAGAGGCCGAAGCAGCGAACCGCACCAAGGATGAATTTCTCGCCACCGTCTCGCACGAATTGCGCACGCCGCTCAATGCGATTCTGGGCTGGGCTCATATGCTGAGAGCGAATCGGCTTGACGATACTACTCAGTCGCGCGCACTTGAAACGATCGAACGGAATGCAAAATCACAAGCGCAGTTGATCGAGGACATCCTGGATGTATCGCGCATCGTTACCGGCAAGTTGAGACTCGACGTTCGTCCGGTCGAGCTCGCGCCGGTTGTTGAAGCCGCCATCGATTCAGTGCGCCCAGCTGCCGACGCCAAAGAGATTCGAATCGAAACGATTCTCGATCCGCGCGCGGGTCCGGTTTCCGGTGACGCAAGCCGCTTGCAGCAGATCGTCTGGAATCTTGTCGCGAACGCAGTCAAGTTCACGGGAAAAGGCGGCCGCGTTCAGGTGAGGCTCGAACGCGTGGCCTCTCATATTGAGATTATCGTGAGCGATACCGGACAGGGAATCAGTTCCGAGTTTTTGCCATACGTTTTCGATCGCTTCCGCCAGGCCGACGCAACCAGCACGCGCAGGTATGGCGGGTTAGGTCTTGGTCTTGCGATCGTGCGTCACCTCGCGGAGATGCACGGCGGATCGGTTCAAGCTGATAGCGCGGGCGAAGGTGCGGGCTCGACCTTTACAGTAAAGATGCCTTTGATTGCGGCGCTCGGCGAGGTTCGCGACGTCGAGCGAGCGCATCCGACTTCGGGCGGAAGCATTTCATCTATGCCTTCTCCGAGGCTCGACGGATTGAAAGTGTTGATCATCGACGATGAACCTGACACACGCGAGATGTTGAAAGTCATGATCGAGCAGTTTGGCGCGGAGGTGTGGGCGAGCGTTTCAAGCGAACAGGCGCTCGAAGTTTTGAACGCGTGGAAGCCTGATGTAATCGTCAGCGATATCGAAATGCCGGGCGAAGATGGTTACGAGTTCATGCGAAAGGTTCGACAAACGGAGGTGAAGAACGGCTTCAGGCAAGTGCCCGCTGTTGCGCTGACGGCTTACGCGAGAGTGGAGGATCGACTTCGAGCGCTTTCTGCCGGATATCAGATGCACGTTGCAAAACCCGCGGAACCAGCCGAGCTTGCGATCGTGATCGCGAGTCTGGCCGGCGGCTTAAGCAGAGGCAGCGGTTACTAGTCGTTCGTGCGCGTCAGAACACGAGTGTCTGGATAGAATGAGGCAAGCTGCTGACTTCCGCGGCGTCGCCGTCGAGCCAAAGGTAATAAGAAATCTTCTGATCGGTCTTGTTCATCACTACCACAGATACTTTTCCATCGGGATTTACAAATGCAGCAGAAAGCAGTTGGCTTCTGCTGGGCGAACTGGCAATCCGCTTCGCGCCCGGCCGGACGAACTTTGAAAAGTGGCCGATGTAGTAGTACGAATTCGTATAAATCAGCTTGCCAGTTTTTGTATCGGCATGAACAGGAGCGAAACAGAAATTCTTGACGTGATTCGGACCGCCGGTTTCATCAAGCAATACGTTCCAGTCCGTCCAGCCTACGGCGCCACTGTTGAAATCGTTTATCATTGAGCGTCCATACTGCTCGCCCAATTTCCAATCGCCGAGTTTTTGAGCGTTGAAGGAATCGGCGCAGCCCTCGGTGAAGATCAGGTTGGTATCGGGAAAACACTCACGCACGAGCTTAATGTTATCGAACATCGGCTCACCACCACTCCACGGCTCATACCAGTGAAATCCAATGCCCCAAACATACTGCGCGGCTTTGCGGTCGGTTAGAATGGTTTCGGCTCTTTGATAGACAAGGTCACGGTTGTGATCCCAGGCAATAATTTTCTTATCACTCAGCCCTTCCCTTTTCATCGTCGGACCAAGATAGTTCTTCAGGAAGTCTCTCTCTTCCTCGGCAGAGTAAGTACACGATTCCCATGTTTGCGTAGCCATCGGTTCGTTTTGAATTGTAATGCCCCAGATCGGTATGCCTTCTCTCTGATAAGCCTTAATGAACCTCGCGTAGTAATTCGCCCACGATTGATAAAACTCCGGCATCAATTTTCCACCGTGAAGCATACTGTTGTTGTCCTTCATGAATGCTGGCGGGCTCCAGGGGCTTGCAAAGACGGCGAGCCTGCCGCCAGTTGCAGCTAACACCTGTTTGATAAATGGAATCCGAAATTGCTTGTCGTGATCGACGCTGAAGGACTGCAATTGCTTGTCACCCTCGTTCACATAGGTATAGCTGTCACTCGAGAAGTCACAGCTATGAATGTTGGTCCTTGCCAGCGTATAACCGATGCCTTTGCTCACATCGAAGTAGGCATCCAACAATTCCTGCTGCCTGGCTTTCGGCAATTTCGCAAACGTCTCAGCGGCTGCGTCGGTGAGCGCGCCGCCTATTCCTAATATCGTTTGAAATCTCCTGGCAGGATCGACAAAGACACAGATCTGAGTCTCGAGCGGCTGGCCCATTGGTTTGAATGTAATTGTGTCAATAGCTGAGAGACGGTAGTCGCTGTTGGCGGCGGTGGTATAGACCGTTACTTTTTTCCCTTCAGTCGAAAACGGTTGTGGCGCTTCAGCGTGAGTGTGTGCCGCCGATGATAGATCGCTTTTGGCTAACATCCACGCCGAAGACGAAGCTACCAGAAAATTACGTCGATTTATTTTCATGATTTTGTCCTTAACATATTGCTTCCTGTTCAGAGCGAGCGAATCGTGTTAGCGAAGTCAAGCCAATTCAATAAGCGTGAGCAGCGTGATGGCAGGTTTGTCAGAGTTACTCAGCCAGCACGGTACACTCTCACATAATCTACAAGCATGGTCTGCGGCCACGAAGTCGTCGCATCAGGCCCGCCTGGCCAGTTTCCGCCCACCGCTACATTGAGCAGGATGAAAAATGGATGATCAAAGACCCATTTCCCACCGTTGGGAAGATCGGCAGGCGTTCTGGTCTCGTACAAATTTCCATCAACATAGAAGCGTATGGCTGTTGGCTCCCACTCGATTGCGAAAACGTGAAAGTCATCCGAAAAATGCCGCCCATTCGGCAATGTATACATGCCGGTAAGCGGATGCTCGCCTGAGTACCCCGGCCCGTGAAGGCTGCCGTGATTTGCCGACGGCTCACGTCCTATGCTCTCCATGATGTCTATCTCGCCACACTTCGGCCAGCCAACCATATCAATGTCACTGCCAAGCATCCAGAAGGCAGGCCATATCCACTGACCGAACGGAAGTTTGATCCGAGCCTCGAACTTGCCGAACTTCTGAGTGAATTTACCTTTGGTGATTAAACGGGCCGAAGTATAGTTTCGCGTTATATTATCCGTGCCTGTGTAGTTTTCGTGTAGGGCCGCAATGACTAATTGTCCCTTCCCATTGATGAACGCGTTCTTAAGACGGGTGGTGTAATACTCCAGCTCGTTGTTTCCCCAACCTCCTCCTCCGGTTGCAAAGCTCCACCTGGTTGAGTCCGGCGAGCTTTGAGCCGGGCCATCGAACTCGTCGGACCAAACCAGAACCCAGTGTTGCGAATCTGGCGAGCCAACGGATGCGAACAATAAGACAAACAGTGCAGAAAGGAAAAAACGGGCTTCTCTACTCATGCCGGCTTCTCTTCACGGCACTTGCGACAAGGTAAACTTCCTGGTCAGTCCAGCGATCATCACCTCAAATTCGCCGGGTTCAACAACGGGTTTATTCTTTGTTCCGATGAATGAGAGATCGTCAGTCCGAAGAGTAAACTCCAATGTCCGACTCTGCGCGGGCTCGAGATGAATCCTGGCGAATCGTTTTAGCCGCTTACCGGACGGTGTCATTGAGGCTACCAGGTCGTGCAAGTACAGTTGCACAACTTCGTTGCCCGGTCTCGGGCCTGTGTTCTTGACGGTCACAGAAACACCGATTTCGGCGTCTCCGGTTGCGGCTTTCGGTTCCACTCGAAGATCGCTGTATGCAAAAGTGCTATAGCTCAGTCCCTCTCCGAATTCGAATTGAGGTCTGGAAGCGATATTACCGAAACTTGTTTCCTGCAACTCATAAGGTTTGTGGTCATAGGTAATCAACGCATTAGGATATCGCGGATAAGTGAACGGGAGTTTGCCTCCGGGATTGTAGTCTCCAAACAACACATCGGCGATTGCCTGACCTCCTTCGTTGCCTGGGTTGTATGCCAGAACTATGGCGCGAGCGTCGTCGGCGACGCGCCTGATTATGCGCGGGCGACCCTCTACAAGAACAATAACAACGGGCTTACCGGCGGCGGCCACCGCGGCGGCCAGCTTCAGTTGCGAGTCATCCAGAGTAAGATCTTCGATGTTGCCGGGCGTTTCTGCATACGCGCCCTCGCCTATACAAACGATGGCAACATCAGCCTTGCGCGCAGCTTCAGCAGCTTCGCCAATATTGACCTCCTTGTCGATGGTCGAGCCTGCTACATAACTGACATTCTGCTTTCCGACCTTAGCCTCGATCGCACCTCTAATGGTTAACCGGTCCTTCGGATAAAGCCCTGCGTTGGTTCCCTGCCATGTGTAAGTCCATCCGTTGTTAAGCGAGAGGAGTGAATCCGCGGCAGGACCGGTGACAAGTACCTTGCTGCCCTTTGCAAGCGGCAACACGTTGTCGGAGTTCTTCAATAGAGTGATGGATTCGCGCGCGGCCTGCAAACTCACAGCGCGCGACTCCGGGGAGCCGAGCCGCGATTTCAGCGTCGTATCAGGCATCGGAGAGTCGAACAGCCCAACTTCGAACTTCAGCCGAAGTATCCGTCGCACAGCTTCATCAATCCGCGCTTGCGGAATTGAACCTTCTTCAACTAATGCGATGAGATCATCGCTGAAGCTGTAATCACTTGGCACCATGCTCATATCTATGCCGGCCATTACTGCGATGCGAGTTGCGTCCTTCTCCGTGCTCGCGATTCGATGTTGTGTAACGAGTTTCTTGATATCCTCCCAATCCGATACTACCAGGCCTCGGAATCCAAGCTCGTTACGCAATACGTCCGTCAGCAGATAATGGCTGGCGTGAACTGGGACCCCGTTGACTTCGCCGGAGTTGACCATAATCGAATGCGCGCCGGCCGCAATTGCAGCCTGGAAGGTCGGCATGAAATATTCGCGAAGATAGTTCTCTGGGATCCAGGCGGGTGAACGATCCTTGCCGCTTAGCGGAAAGCTGTAACCCATGTAATGTTTCAGACACGCCGCGACGTGATCCCTGGATGCGACATTCGTACCTTCATATCCACGGATTGTTGCTACACCCATCACCTTCGCCAGATAAGGATCCTCACCGAACGTTTCGTAGAAGCGGGGCCATAGCGGTTGCCGGCCGATATCGAGAACTGGCGAAAAGTTCCACGGAATACCGCAAGCGCGAGTTTCAAGCGCGGTGATTTCCGCCGCTCGTTTCATCAACTCGGGATCCCACGTAGCCGCCATTCCGATTTCTTGAGGAAACAGTGTTGACCCGAAGACGTAGTTAACTCCGTGAATAGAATCTATGCCATAAAGTACCGGTATCTTCAGTCGATTGTGCCGAGCGCTTTCTTGAATCTGTCTGATCGTGTCGTGCCATTGATCTATCGTGAAAGCTTCGTCTGTAACATTGATAATTGAACCGACGCCGTACTTCACAACAGCTTTTTCCAACTTCTGAGGATCTATTTTGGTCTTCGTCCCTTTGCCTTGCGATACCATACCAATTTCAAGCTGAGTCATTTGGCCGACTTTTTCCTCAAGCGTCATTTGAGCCAACAGAGCCTCAACGCGCGACGTTGGATCGGGAACATCATCGCGAGCTTTAAGGGCAGTCTCGAAAAACCTCTGGCTGTCCGGTATTTCTTCGGTTGCGGCCCCTTCAGGTTTGACTACTGAAGTCACCTTCAGAGTGTTGGGCTGAGCAGTCACTGTTCGCGTTAGTTGAACGGGGAAGCCTTGCAACCAGATACTGATTACGGCAAGACCCGTCAGCATCTTTCTCATAAGCTCATTTCTCCTTCTGAGCTGCCTCACCTCAGATTATTTTCGGCCACAGATTTTACTTAGCCGTGTGCCATCATAGCTTCTGTGGTTAGTCCGCTGCCTGAACGTACCGTGGCTGTCCGGGCGTCAATCTCGATTCTCTTTGCGAAGGATCAGTCTGAGACGAGTGACGTGCCAAAATGAGAGCCTACCATCGTAGATGAGGCAAGGGTTGCCTTGGTAGTTAATTGGAGTATAATCCGGTTACTTCCATAAGAATCAATAGCGTCATTGTATTGGCAAGCGAATGTTACGTACGTCAGGCAACATCCAGAAGGAAGAACACGCCGCACCAAGGGCTGAGCTCGACCATCTAGAGGGCCCGTCAACTCAAGAAGAGCCGAAGGCCGGTGAACCTGGAACAACTCAGAAGATCGAGCAGCTTGAAAGGGTTCTTCAAAGCCAGACACTTGCAGGATCGGAGAGTCTTAGAGGACTGCTTCAATACGTAGCTCTCAAAGCCATCGGGGATCACGCAACTCACCTCAAAGAGTACACCATTGCAACGGAAGTTTTTGGGCGTAGCGGAACTTTTGACGCTCGCACCGATTCGGTAGTCCGAGTGCAGGCGAAGAGACTCAGGACGAAGCTTCAGGAGTATTACGAGACAGAGGGAAAGGCCGACAAGGTCTTAATCGATATTCCAAAGGGACACTATACTGTGACCTTCTCCTTCGCTCGTGATAACGCGATTGATGCAGCACGCGAAGTCGAGACGGAGACTATTGCGACGCAGGCAGGCCCTGCCTCGAATATCGATAAAGAAAGAACGTGGAGAATGGGTTTGATCCTGGCGGTCATCGTATTGGCCATTGGCGTCGTGATGCTGACCGTCTCCAATCGCGACCTGAGGAAGCAATCTCAAGAAGCGGTCTCAATAAACGGAGAAGTCGATGCCGGCGCCGTCTGGAAACCCTTCCTGTCGAGTGAGGCTCCCACTCTGCTGGTCCTGAGCAATCCTGCAGTCTATCGCTTCTCGAATGGAGCTGACCCGGATGTGTTACTGAAGAAATCGGTAGAGCTAACGCCTGAAGAGGCCGGTTGGCTCGCCGACGCGCTCAAGGACAGATTCGTGATGCGTCAAAACCGCGTTCCCAGACTGATCCTCGCCCCCTCAGATTACACCGGGATAGGTGAAGCAATTGGATTGCATCGTGTGGCCGACCTTTTCCGATCCGCCGGAAAGAGTGTCACCCTCAAGCAAAGCCGCACGGTGAGTGCCGAAGACATGAAGACTTATAACGTGATTTCTTTGGGGAGCGTGTGGGCGAACGATTGGTCAGGTAAGCTGCCGATCAAGGAAGATTTCACATACAGCGTCAACGCAACAATTGTGAATTCCAGCCCTGAGCCCGGAGAGGAAGGCGAGTACCGGCCTCGGTTCAACGAGAGAACCGGAGACTTAATCGAGGACTATGGCCTCATAACGGTGAAGCCGGGTGTTACTGACGAAACCACGTTGATGATTCTGGCCGGTATCAAGAGCGAAGGCACTCAGGCCGCCGCCGAATACGTAACTAAGAAGGAATACTTGAATATTCTCAACCAGCGGCTCCAACAACTGTCAGGATCATCAGGACCACCGAAGTACTATCAGGTCCTGCTGAAGGTCGATGTAGACAACGGGATACCGATCACCGCTTCCATTCTGACCATTCATAAGCTTGAAGTGACTAGAAATACAATTAGTCAATAAGAGGGGTCTAACGATTCTTCTCGCCAGCCAGCATCAACACGCGTTGCTTCCATTGCGACGCCGGAATGCTCTTAAGAGCGGAGAGCTCCGCCGAAAGAATTATGAGCTTCCGGACGGGAGCAATGATCGCGAATTCGACTTCCGCTCTTGGTTTAGAAGCTTCTTCGAGCATGGCTAGTTTCGCAGTGCGCCATTCCACGGGAGGCGTCACTTCCGCAGCAAGGTACTCCAGCGCTTCTAGACCTGCGACTCCGATATCTGAAAGGTCTCGAGGAAGTTGTTCGGCTTCGTGAAGTATGGGAGATCGATCGATGGTCACTTCCAGCGAAGGCCGGACATCTCGCCATCGAGTTAGGACAACTCTAATCCGGTCTTGGTTTCGCCGAAAGAGAGGAGCATCAGAGAGCAATCCGTCGACGAGTCGATCAAACTCCCGCGCGGCGCGGCTGTCGGGTGTGGCTGCATCAATTAATCGCGTGAGCGGAGACAGCATGGTTGCCGGATGCGCTTGAGATCGATGGTATTCCTTTACCGGTTCGACCACCGAGACAAGTGTTTTCAGAGGACCGATCTCATTTGTACGCGTCAGACGCCTGAGCATCATATCAACGTTCTTCAAGTGTGTTAGTCCCAGCTCTTCGAGCTCGAGGCTCACCGCTTCAAGACGCCTGTACATATCGTCAACATCGGTCACATTGCGTGGCGACCATAACCGCTCCGCGATTGCGGCGGTGCGTGGCCAGATGCGCGAGTCAATAGTTTCAGGGCTGACCCATTCGCCCCACATCGTGGCCTCGCCTCCAAGGATATGGGCCAACTCGCTCTCGCTGAGATTGCTGTCTGGAGCAACCGGATCGACCTTGTAGTGTTGTGATGCCGGATACATCAGATCGATGTAGAAGCCCGAGGACAATATGCCGTCGAATCCTTTTCGCGCGGCCTCGGCCAGTGACGCGGGACCTCGCCACGAATGTATGACCGTGTCTTTGGGAAGGTCAGGATGCAGTATCTCGTCCCACCCAATCATTTTCTTGCCGAGTTTTCGAAGGATTCTTGAGATGCGCTGGTTGAAGTAAGCCTGAAGAGCGTGATTGTCCTTGATTCCCTTCGCTTTCATGAAAGCTTGAATCTGAGCATTGTTGCTCCATTGGTGACCTTCGTTTTCGTCTCCACCGATATGAATGTATTCGTCCGGGAAGAGCTGAGCGATCTCTGTAAAGAAGCCTTCGAGGAATTTGTAGAGCTCTTCACGCTTGGGATCAAACACCGGATCGAATATTCCGTTTTTGCGCTCGATTTTATATGGTCCGGGCGCGCTCCCAAACTCAGGATACGCAACCAGCCAGCTTGTTGCGTGACCCGGCATATCGAACTCAGGCATAACTCGAATCCCACGGTCTCGCGCATAAGCTATGATCTCTCGCACCTGGTCCTGGGTATAGTAAAGACCGTCCGAGCCCATCTGTTGAAGCTTCGGGTAACGCTTCGATTCGATTCGAAAACCCTGGTCTTCTGTTAAGTGCCAATGCAATACGTTCAGCTTGACCGCCGCCATCCCATCGAGATTGCGTTTTATAACTTCCAACGGCTCAAAGTGGCGACCAACATCTATGAGAAGACCGCGCCATTGAAAGCGCGGTTTATCTTGAATGCTAACCGAAGGAATAAAGTAACCTTCGCGATCACCTTCAAGCAGTTGCAAGAAAGTCTCAAGCCCACGCAGGGCACCCACCGCTGTAGCCGCATTCAAAAGAGCCTGTTTGTCAGACACGTCGAGCGAGTACGACTCGTCTTCTCGAATCGAAGGCACCGAACTGCCCGGCCCTTTGCATTGGATAAGAAGTGTCGCCGTTTGAGGATTGCTTGCCGCACCGCGGGCAAATTCAAAACCCGTCCGGCCTTCCAGCCGGCGACACGCGCGGTAAATGCCTGCTTCAAGTCGGGCGTCCGTGTGACCATCGGTTGCGACAGTGAATGAAGCCTCGATTCTCAGACGACCGGCAAGAAACTGAAATGCTGCCGGTACCGGCATAAGACGATGCTGTCGTGACACAGTTTGGGAAATCTCGACCTGGCGCGCAGAAACGTCAAGCGAGTACAGCAGAAGCAACGCAATTGCGACCTTCGTAACTTTCATTCGTTCCTCGATTTGGTTGAAGACAACTTCAAACAGTTCTCGTGATCTTGGCTAGTGAACGCGGTCGATCGGGACTCAACCCCTTCGCTTTAGCCAGCAGCGCGGTGAACAACTGCGCCGGAATGATGTAAGGAATCGGCGAAAGCATTTCGCCGATGCGCTCAGGGATTCTAAAAGCCCGCGTCGCGGACTTGAGCACAGCGGTCTCGCTTGATATCACGACCGTTTCAGCACCAAGCTTCGTCAATGAGCGCAGCAAGTCCTTCATACCCGCGAAAGTCTTACCGGGCGGAGCGAACAGAAAGACTGGAAACTTGCGCTCAACCATCGCGATCGGTCCATGTAAAAAGTCAGCCGAGGAGAATCGCTCGGCCACAACGTAGCACGTTTCCATCATCTTGATCGCAAACTCATAAGCATTGGCGTAGTTCAAGCCGCGCCCAACAACGACACAATGGTCCATCAAAGCGTACCGCTCCGCGGTTTGCTCTATGTGGGAGTGCACGTCGAGCGCGGCGGCAGCCAGGTCGGGTAAGCGTTCGACTTCCCCAAAACGCTTGCTCCCGTTCAGAGCTGCGGCCAGCAGATGAAAGATCATCAACTGACCGGTATAGGTCTTCGTCGCGGGCACGCTGCGTTCGCGTCCCGCGTGAATCAGAAAGGTTTCATCTGCGATGCGCACCATCGTCGAGCTGGGCTCATTGGTTATAGCAAGCGTCGTCGCACCGCCGCGTTTGGAGTTCTCCAAAACGATATTGACGTCAGCGCCCTCACCGGATTGTGAGATTCCGATTACCAACGAATCTCGAAGGTCCATTCTCGTATGATAAAGCGTGTGGACCGATGGCGCCGCAAGCGAAACCGGAATGCCGGTGCTGATCTCCAAAAGATATCGTCCGAACAAGGCCGCGTTGTCCGAGCTGCCTCGCGCGACCAACACGATCAAGCGAACGCGACGCTTGCTTAGCGACTCGGCGAAACGCGCGATGCGCGGGCCCTCGCGCCTGAGCGTGCGCTCAAGCGCGGCAGGTTGCTGTTTGATTTCCGCAAGCATTAAGGACATATTCGCCAGCTTACTTCTTACAATGTCCAGCAGTCTCCATCGGGTTCACCTGGGAATGGGCTCATTTGACTTCACGACTCGTATCCAATGATCCGTGAAGCTGGTATGTGTCCCTGGTATTTCGACCTTCAGCATGTGGCAAGCCGCACATTCGTGCGTGCCTTTAGGGCAAGCGCGCGCTGTTCGTGTTTCCGTCCTTGCTTGCTGCAAATTTGAGAGATGACAGGCAAGGCACTTTGCATCATAGAATGAAGCTTCGTGTTTCACGTTGTCGTGCGGATTATGACAAGCTATGCAACTGATCCTCGAATCAAACTGGTTGTGCCCTTTGCTGTTGAAAATCCTGTAAGGTTGAAACCGAACGTTTTGAAATCCGCCCTGCGCGGGCATTTGCATGACCTGCACAAAACCCCGGTGGCAAGTCCCACAAAACTCCTGCGACAGAGTTACTGAATCCAGAGTTTGCGGATTGAAGATTTGCGATTCTTTATAATCGCGGGCATTGACTGCGGCAATATGCTTCTCGCCTGGGCCGTGGCAGGCTTCGCAGGTAACCCCCGGAACCAGATTGTCCAACTGCAAGCGATGGCCGCTCACCGCCAATGGGGCATGGCAACCGAAGCAATCGATAGCTTCAGTGCTACTCAAACGACGGCCCAGCGCTTCATCCAGCGACGCGGGGGTGGCCCTCGTCTGCCCGATTGTGAGATCCAAATTTTGAATCGTCTGATAGTAGCTCATGCGGCATTCATATAGCTCACCGCTGTGCTGAAGAACGTACGTTTGACCTCCCCTTCCGCGTCCGAAGCAATAGAGAATTGGTTCGGAGATCGTGTTGACGCCATCACTGACGGAATAGACAGTGCGTGCCCCCTGCCGCACAATCTGATAGGAATAAGGACCTTCTTTAAAAGTCATCCGAGGGTGCTCGCTCAACACTTTGCATTCGCTTGAGGACTCCAGAGCGTGAGCCATAGCAGTCGAAAACTGAGTTGACGCTTCACGACTGTGGCATTGAGCGCATGCACGCGAGCCCGCATAGCGAATACCGGCGGAGTCGTCAGTTGGCCGCCAGTCCGACAACGGATTCCGTTGCGTCTGGACTTGGCCGTCGCTCAGACTCCAGCTCCCGAGACGAATTACGGCCCAGAGCGCGAGAGCGATCGTCGGAAGATTTTTCTTACCAGCGTCGGTCATTCACTTGTCCTGAAGAAACGCTCTTGTTCGCCAAAGTCTTAAACTCTTCGCAATGGCAATTCGCCGGCTTCAGGTCACATACAAACTCGAGACTCAGTCTAGCGATCAATTCGCTTTCGAAGTTCTGCCGTTAACTATCCCCTGGCCTTCAACAACCTTTATATAGGTGTTCAGCGGTAGATTCGTCATCGTATCCACCTTGCCGCTTGGCCAGCGGATTTCAACGCTGTCAAACCTTGAGGCCGAGCCAATGCCAAGCACTTCGCGTGGGTCGTGCGATGCCAGATAGCTGCCGCCTGCGGTTTTCAGCCGGCTGCGCTTCACGCCGCCGGCTTGCCACGTGATTATTGCCCCGACGCTCGCGGGATTGCTCTTAGTGGCTACGAGTTGAAGACCGAGCCAGTTGTTCCGATTGCCGGCTTTGTTGTGCAGCAGAATCGGCGCTTCACCGTTGTTTGAAATGAGCACGTCGAGAAAACCGTCATTGTCAAAGTCACCAACAGCCATCCCTCTCCCGGAAAAGTCTCGCGTGAAAACCGCTCCTGATTGAGCGCTCACATTCTTGAAGCCGTGGCCTGTATTCTCGAACATAAGAAGCGGCTCTTTGTACTTCACGTGTTTTAATCGCATTTCGATCAAATCATCCGGATGACCGTTCACCAACATTAAGTCCGAATCACCGTCGTCGTCGTAGTCAAAAAACTTCAATCCCCATCCGCTTAGCAACTGCGTAGCGGGTCCGATCTCTCCGGGTTCGTCGACAAAAGTCAGGTCTTTCTGATTGTGATACAGACTGAAGAATTCCTGATCAATGTTAGCAACAAAGAGATCCTGCCATCCGTCACCGTCATAGTCGGTAGCATCCACGCCCATACCGGAGCGTGGTCGTCCGGCTTCGCTATATGCCACGCCAGATGCAAGCCCCGCCTCTTCAAACTTGCCGCCGCCTTTGTTGATGAACAAAAAGTTCGGCATCGTATCATTCGCTACAAACAAATCCATCAGGCCATCGTTATTCACGTCGGTTGCGACCGCGCCGAAGGACTTGCCCGGGTAGTTGGCAATTCCCGATTGCTTGCTGACATCGGTAAACGTCCCATCGCCGTTGTTGTGAAAAAGATGGCTCGGCCTCGGTTTAAAAAGCCTCGGAACACAGTAATACCGCCGATTGAGCGTCTCGTCCGTGCATAAGGTTATTTGTGACTTGTCATAGTCAACGAAGCTCGAAACGAACAGGTCGAGTCTGCCGTCCCCATCATAGTCAAACCAAACCGCGCACGTGGACCAGCCGGGCGCGGCAACGCCTGCCTTTTCGGTCACGTCCGTAAATGTGCCGTTCCGATTGTTGTGGTAGAGAATATTTCGTCCGTAGCCGGTCACATAAAGATCGACCCAGCCGTCTCCGTCGTAGTCACCCGCTGCCACACCCATTCCAAACGTCCCACCCGCGACGCCGGCCTTATCCGTAACGTCGGTGAATGTGCCGTCATGATTGTTGTGGTAGAGCGCGTTCTTGAGTGGCGTTGTCGGCGTGTAGAAGTCCGAAGGCCCGCTATTGACCAGGTAAATGTCCATCCATCCGTCGTTATCATAATCGAGGAAGGCGCATCCTGCGCCCACGGTCTCGGGTAAGAATCGCTCAGATGAATGAGCGTTATTGTGAATCCAGGTGATCCCACTTACTTTGGCGGCCACTTCTTCAAACGTAATGATAGTTGCAGCCCCCGAAGCACCTCGAAAAAGTGAGCTGAACGTTAAACTAACGGCAAGAATCGATGACAACAGAAGTCTGTACTTAATTAGCTTCAAGTAGAGTGTCATTATCGTCATCAAGTCTTCTCGCAACAGTAAATCAATCCTCGCGATTTTTCTCACCGACTTTAATGTGGCTGCCGTTTGGAGGCCTCGAAACCTGGAGACCGGCTCACTGGGTTATGATGAATGGTGCTTCTCGGGTAACTTTTTTATGCGTTATCATGTCCAGGGCTTCAATCGCGGCCACGTACTTGCCCGGAGTCAATCCCGCAAGACTTGCGAACTTCGCAAACGTCAGACGTGGAATCGGCTCAGCCACGGCCTCGGTCAGCATGTAATCAATCGGTCTCACCGCCTGCTTGCCATCCTTCATAAGCGTCACTGTGACGCGCACCAGCGGCTTACCGGTATTCGGGTTCGCTGCCGCGTTGTACAAATCGAAAAAGATTATCAACCTGTCGTTGGGTCGAAACTCCCGGCTTGGGAGAGGGCGAATTTGGATCTGTCCCTCGGTAAGCACATCCGTTTGTGCGGAAGTGCCGGGCTGTGGTTTTGAGGACACGGCGTGCCGGCTCAGCACCACGGCAGAAGTCGAGAAGTCAGCGTTCGCTTCGGGCAAAACGAGTGTCGTTCTCCTGCCGGCCATTTTTCCTGTCAACTTGTCTCTGACAATCAGCTCGAAGCTGTAAGTCCCGGGATCCAGTTCCGCGTCCTGTCGACAAAAGATGTTGTTGTTTAAAATCGCCCGATACTGTTCGTCGCTCAGCGCAATATCAAATCCTGCTCCGAGGCGGGCAATAATCTTTTCAGAAGATTCTCGAATTATTCCGAAGAAGTCGAACTGTAGATGTAGCTTATCTCCTTTCTTATCGAACTTCACGGCACTGGGAGGCACTTCCATTGAGAGCGGAACGATATAGCGCCCGCCCTTTGATCTGAACGGGCTTAGCTCAACAAAAAGTGGCAAAGCAGGATGAGCTTCTACTTCGGCGAGGTTTGCCAGCAATTTCTTGTCATCAGGTGAGAGGAGCACAATATCGTCGGCGGCATTGGCATAGTAGCCGGATCGCGAGACGACATGCGCATCGGGTCGTCGAACTTCGATCTTTATTTTTCGCAAACCGCCATCAAAGTTCTGATCAGTGCTGTAGTAGGCCAGCGTGTATCGGGAGCGGATCTCCAAATCGATTCGGTCAAGCCCTTTTCCCAGGTCATTGGTGCCCTTGATCAATTCTCCGCCGGTATCTCCCGAAATTTTGTATAGAATGTCATATTCGCGATTCAAGCCTTCTTGACGCACGTTGTCGAACACATCTTCTCCGCCGGACGCTTTCATTCGGCTATCGGTACTCAATGTCGCCGCGACCCCGGATAAAGGCGCGTTAGGTACTGGCGCGTTAGAACCTGGCCCGCTTGTCCTCAGCCCGGCAGAATCGATGATATAGATCGCAACGTTCGCTCGATTGGCGATATCGATCACACTCTGCACTTGCCAATCGAGTATCGTTGGCGCGACGAAACCTTGCGAGAACACTACGAGCGTCTTCTTCCCGGGTATTGAGCGCTGAGCCTCACATATCGCCGCGAGCGCAGCCAGTATCGGACGCGCTTGTTGTGCGCTCAACTGCGACCGAAGCTTTATAAACCTCTCGAGCGCACGAGCGGCGAGCATCGCCTGGGCCGCCGCCGGACCCTGTGCAGCGGCCGCGGGTGAAGCCGGCAGGTTTATGTCTCCGGCCCCCGCCAGTTCTGACCTCGTCCGGTCAATGTCTTCCGTGAGCCCGGCCTGTTCCAAATTCTTATTCGAGCCGGTTAAAAGCCACGCGTTTTCCACCGCTGCAATTAGCTTCTGCTTGTTTTGCGTGAATGACTGAAGCACGCTCAAATCATTCGACACGCCGAATACTGCAACCGTATCTGTCTCAGCGATTCGCTCGCGAATGTATTTGATCACGCCTTCTCGCACCTGCTTCATGTTTGTAAGATCCGTAGTTACTCCGTCCAAGATGAGCGACATAATGTTTGTTGGCACACCGCTCGACTTGACCGATTGTGCCGGAGTTGGCGGTTGATGCGCCTCGCCCCCACTGAGAGGTGGGTCAAAGAAATTCACAGTCTGACGCACGCCGTTTTCAAATATGGTGAAGTCCTCAGATCTGAGGTCAGTGATGTATCTTCCCTTGCCATCCTTTACTATTACGTCGAGAGCTGTGAGATTCGTCTTGAGTTTTATTGCGTCATCCTGGCTCTTTTGAGCGTCCTTGCTCTTTTGTGCTTGAGCCTGCGCCGAGGAGTGGATGGTTAGCGCTGCAAGCAAAGCGATGTTCAAGCACCGGAATATAGTCATCGTAGCGCTCTCGAAGATTTGTCTGCGGATAAACATTCTTTCCTCATTGAAGCCGCGAAGCTCTCAGCCTTCGCAGCAGACCCGAGCGTTGTGCGTCAGCGTTGAGGCGGCCGAGTCGGAGTGACAAGATCGCTCTCGTCGGCCGGTCCTTTAGTCGATTTCAACCTTTGAACTATCTGCATTTCCTCCTGCGCCTTTTGCGAGTCATTGAGCCGGGCATACAGGAGAGCAAGATTGTAGTGTACTTTTGAATCGTCTGGATTCAGCTTTACTCCGATTTCAAGCTCCTCCCTGGCGCGCGCATAATTCTTCAGCTTGAGATAAGTTGAACCGAGCGCAATGTGTGGATGTGAAAACGCCGGGGATAGTAGAATTGACTTTTCAAACAGTCCAACCGCTCGCTCGTCCTCTTTTTGCTCCTGCGCTATTAGACCCAGATAGTAATAAGTCTCGGGAGTGGCGGCGTCTTTCTGAATGGTCTTTTCAAGCCACTGACGCGCTTCCGGATATGCCTTCTGCTTGAGCAGCGTGTAGCCGAGATACGTTTGCGCCTGAGTGTCGTCTGGTCGCAGCTTCAGCGACTGGCGGAAAGCATCTTCGGCTTCCTTGAGATCCGGTTTAGTCAGCCACGCGATGCCGAGCATCAAGCAGTAAGACGACTCTTTCGGCTTGAGCTCGAGGGCACGTTTCAGCGCGATAATTGCTTCACTACTCAAAGGCGTATTGACCGCAATCAGAGCAAATTTGTAAAGACGATCGGCCGAGTCTGCAATTAGTCCCTTGGCGCGGCCGAGATAAAGAACTGCAGTGTTGAGGTCTCCTTTCCTTTGATAGGTATTGGCCAGGCCCAGAATCGCGTCCGGGTCTGCCGGGCCTTCGTTCAGTGCCAGGAGATAGCTTTCCTCTGCCTTATCTAAATTATCCTTTCTCAGATATGCGTCTCCGAGCATAGCGAGCAATGCAGCGGATGGAGGTTGCGTCTGTCTTGCTTCGATTATTGTGGTTATGCACTCGTCAGTCTTGCCTTGAGAAATAAACAACCAGGCAAGCTTGTAAGAAGCATCGGAATTCTGCGGATCGAGACGGAGCACCTCTCTCAACTGGGAAGCAGTCTTTTCATATGCTCCCTTTATCAAGTAAAGGTAGGCCAGATTCATACGCGCTCCAATCAGGTGAGAATCTAAACTGACCGCGCGCGTAAAGAGAGATTCCGCTTCGTCGAACTTTCCTTGTTTTGCGCGAATGGTGCCGAGCAGATCAAGCGCAGCTGCGTCCTGAGGTCTTAGTCGAAGGACCGAATTCAATTGTCGCTCCGCCTCTTCGATTCGATTGTCACGAATGAGCGCCGCCGCCTTCTCAACTGGATCGTTTAAGGAGACCTCCTGAGCCCACGTACCGAGTGGAAAAAGAATCGAGGAGAGCGCGATGGCAAAAACCAACTGGCTTGCACGACTGAATACAGCTCGCGTGCAAACGCGGTTTAGCAGCACTGGGAGAGTACTAAACATAACGATGTAAGAATTCGAACCAGGCCTAACGATCGGCCATAACTACCTTTTTGAAGTCCTTCTGTTCGACAACACCCCGACCTTCTTTGACGGTGATTATTTTATTCACGTTCGCGTTAGTAATCTTATCAACCACGCCGCTGGTCCAGCGTACCTCGATCAAGTCAATCTTCGTCCGCCTCTCGAGACCAAAGTGCAAACGCAGATCGCTCTGAGAAATATAGCTTCCGCCACTTCGCACTTCATCGATCTGTGTTAGGTCGCCGGAGACGACTTTGACGCGCGCTCCTATGCCGTCTCGATTGCTCTTCACGCCAACGGTCTTTATCAAAATAGAATTATTCGCGTTGCCGCCGTCGTTCCGAAGCACTTGCGGTGAGCCGTCGAGGTCGTTGATCACTATGTCGACGTCGCCGTCGTTATCAATATCACCGAAAGCAACTCCCCTCCCGGCCCGTTCCTGCATCAACGGCGCGCCGACCTGCTCGGCCACTTCCGAAAACGTTCCGTCACGGTTGTTGTGGTGCAGCAGCTTACGCTGGCGATAGTGTTCCAATTGAGGGTATACGTGGCCGCAGGCGACAAATAAATCGACCCATCCATCGTTGTCGTAATCGAAGAACTTCGTGCCCCATCGAACCAGCGGCATGCTCACCGCGGCGACGTTTGTCTTATAGGCGACGTCTGTGAAGAAGTTGTGACCATCGTTGTGATACATCGTGTCGTAGTCGTCTACAAAATTAGTAATAAAGATGTCGAATCGGCCATCGTGATCGTAGTCGCCGACGGTGACTCCCATGCTGCCCTGTTCGCTGCCGTTCTCGCTTAGAGCTGTGCCCGAGATGAAACCGATCTCTTTGAACGTGCCGTCCCCGTTGTTGTGGTAAAGAAGGTTCGGCGTCGAATCGTTAGCAACAAAGATGTCAACCAGACCATCGTCATCAAAGTCGCTGCAAATCACTCCCATTCCAAAGTAGCCATTCGGGTCTGAGACTCCCGCCTTCTTCGACACATCGGAAAACGTGCCGTCTCCATTATTGTGGAAGAGCGAATCGCCCGAACCGCGCAGTCCCCTGGGACCGCATTGCACCGCTATTCCTTTGTACTGACATGTTTTATCTTTACCGAATTCGGGAAGGTGGTTGAGGTCATACTCTACGTAGTTTGCAACGAAGAGATCGAGATTCCCGTCATGATCGTAGTCGACGAATGCCGCGCCGGTCGACCAGCGTCCGTCGGCGACTCCCGCGGCTTTTGTCACGTCGGAAAAGGTCCCGTTGCCGTTATTCTTAAACAGGTGATTTCCACCAAGGCAAGTTACATACAGATCGTCAAAGCCATCGTTGTTATAGTCGCCAACCGCGACACCCATTCCCCAGCCAACGTCTCCCAATCCGGATTTGTCAGTAACGTCGGTAAAAGTTCCGTCGCCATTGTTGTGATACAAAGCGCTCCTGGTTTTCCCACCCTGTCTGTAGATATCAACCGTAAGACAATTTACAAAATAGATGTCGAGGTAGCCGTCATTGTCGTAATCGAAAAGCGCCACACCTCCGCTCATCGACTCCACAAGATATCTTTTTTCATCCGAAACTACGTGTTTGAAACTGATGCCTGCTTTCGCCGTTATGTCGGTGAAGACTACTCTAATCGGTTGATTGCCGGAAGTTGAGGCGACAACGAGGAGAATCAATGTGATAGAGATCGATAACAAGCGGAATCGTCTGAAAAACAAAACTGGTCACCTCTTTTATTACTTCATTGACTTGTCTGACTGCGCGCCTTATCCTTGAGCTGCTTTGAAATTTCAATATGGCTCTCGCCTTCGGCTTTGCGTCCTGCGCGAAGATAAGCGCGACCGAGTTGATAGTGAATGTAGGATTCGGCTGGTTTGAGCTTTGCAGCAATCTCGAGGTTCTGCACTGCTCCGTTAATATCACCCTGTCCAAGAAGAGCCTTGCCTAACTCGAAGCGAGCCTCCGCATAATCGGGTTTGAATTGAACTATCTCACGCATCAATTTAATCCCGCGTTCTGTCTTTTGGCTCGCGAGCAGGGCAAAAGCCAAATGGTATTTCGCCTGTACATCGCCGGGATTGAGCGTCAGCTCGTTTTCGAACTCCAGCGCTGCAGCATCGAACTTTCCAACTTTGAGGTAGACCAGTCCTGTGTAGTAGTGCGCGAGACGAGTCTTTAGGTCCAATGAAAGCGCCGTCGCCAATTCCTCGAGTGACTTCGTAGTATCCCCTTGCTCGTAATATGCCTGACCGAGAAGTATGTGTAACTGCGGAGTGCTGCCGCTCATCGCAACCATTTGCTGAATAATACGATTGGCCGACTCCTGCTTACCCTCCTTGATTAGCGAGACCGCGAGAGTATAGTAGAGCGTCGCGTCATTGGGTCTGACCGAGATCACATCGGACAACAGTTCAGAGGCCTTCGAATAGCTGTCCGTCATGAAGTAACTCATTCCCAGCAACTGCTTCGCAGCAACGTTAGCCGGATTTCTTTTCAGCTCGCCTTCCAACGGCTGGATTGCCCGTTGGTATTGCTCGGCCTTATAGCAGGCCAGGCCCCAGTTAAAATTTATTTCGGTCAGTTGCGGATCCAATTTGGAGGCTTGCGCAAACTGTTCCGCCGCCGCTGGGAAGTCTTGTCGCTCGGCCCGAAGCAGACCGATGTTATTGTGGGCAGTAGCGACCAGTTGCGTGAAGTAGGCTTCGCTGTTTTTGAGATCCGTCGCCGTCTTAGTGTCAAGCGGATTTGATTCGGCGACCGTGCCTTCCAGCGAGAGTATTTCCGCGAAATTGCCATTTTGTTCGTGCAGATTTGCGGAGTTCAAGAACAGGTTTGTCTTTTCTTCATCCCTCTTATGACCCGCCATCTTCAGGTCCAGCGCAATCTGTAATTCTTTCTGGCCCTCTTCGGCGTGACCGGTCCTTAGCAAAGACTGCCCAAGCCTGTAGTGCGCGGATGAAACTTGATACTCGTTGTGATCCAACGAAGGGTTGAAGATGATGGCTTTTCTTAGAACCTCAATCGCCTTATCGTACTTCCCCACTGCTTGATAGCCTTCACCCAGATAGAAGTAAGGGTCGGGATTCTTTGGCTGGTGCTCGGACGCCTTTTCCAATAACGGAATCGCAAGCTCCCACCTTCTCTGAATCGCATAGATGATGCCCAGATAGTAATTCGCGAAGAATTCATCCGGGTGGGAAGCCAACTCCACCTTGAATTCCTCAATCGCGCTGTCGAGCTTGGAGGTCCCGTCTTTCAGCAGATAGGTTAGTCCGAGGTAATAATGAACACGTGGAAAATGCTGGTCGAGCGCAACGGCACGCTTGAATTCTTCGATTGCTTCCGGCAGAAATCCCGTCTCCCGGTAGGCCCGGCCAAAGATGATGTGAAGCTCTGGCCTTTCGCCGAGTCGAGCAAGCATTCGATCATAAATCTGCTTCGCCGGATCTAATTGCCGCTGCTTAAGGTAAACCAACCCAAGCGTGTACGAGACATCATAGTCATTGGGGGTGAGCTTCAACGCGGCCTGGAGTTCCTCTGCGGATTTGTGAAGTTCTCCAAGCATAAAATAGCACTTCCCGATCATGTGGTGAGCGCCGGCGTTTTGAGGGTTGTGGGTCCGAATCTTAATTAGCGCGGTCAGCGCTTTGTCGAATTGTTCTAAGTTAAAATAGGCGATCGCCAAATCCAGGAGCACGTCGTCCACATTCGGACCGTACGCGTTGGCGGCTTCAAGAGCGGTGATTGCGTTCTTGTAATCCTTCTGCGCCGAGTAGACTTTCCCAAGCCTGGAATACCCTTCGGCGAGAATGGCTGCGTATTCAGTTTCAGCCGCGGAAAGATTACCAGCGCGTCGCTGCGCTTCGGCTGTCTCGTAGTGTTGTCTGATCGCATCGCGAGGCGATTGAAACGCGAGAACCAGCAGCAGACAAACGAAGGACGACGCCATCACACAAACTTCCGTTACCAACCAGTTTTCTTTTCGAGGGAGAGCCGAGACCATCATCGGGCCCGGCGTTCAAATCAGCTAGACCGAACTATATATCAGCACCTAACCCGAATCAAACCTTGCTTGTACCGAAAAAGAGAGAGGTCTATACTGGTTTCCATTCTGACTAGAATCCTTCGAGCGGAGGTTGCTATGAAAGACCATTCCGCGACTGCACCGGCTAAAGTCATCTGCTTGATAGGTGCCGCTTTTGGATTTGCCATACCCATCATTGCACAGCAGGGATCTCCCAGACCTCCCGGCGACGTCGATCCGGCTCGCGCCCGCTTCGAAGACACGAGCAAGCGAGAGATGCAGCTGCGCGGCTTGGGCAACGGCCCGAACAAGCCAACTGATCCGAAGCAGCTTAAAGCATTGATGGACCAGGTGCAGCAGGACTTTGAACGAATACTCAATCTTCACAACCAGATTGTTCACGCAATAACCGGCAACGAAACGTTGGTCGTTGACTTTGTTTCGGATGCAACCGCCGAAATAAAAAAGCGCGCCACACGATTACAAACAACATTGGCGTTTCAAAAATCAGACTCCAGCGACCACAACGCGAGAAAACAAGTCGACGACGGTCAGCTTAAGGACTCACTGATAGCGCTGTGTCAGCACATTGAGAGCTTTATTACGAATCCTGTCATCAAAACTCCGGGAACAGTTGACGTTCAGCAATCAGCCAGGGCGAGTCGCGATCTTGAGGATGTCATAGAACTCGGCGACCGTATAAACAAGAGCGCCAAGCGGCTGAAGGAGAGATCCAAGTAGTCAACGAAAACCCTGGCGTATCACAAAGCTCCCGCAGGATTGTTGCCACGCTAGAAGATTTCCAACGTTTGTGAATATTCGGCAGCAAAGAAAACGCGATTCTATTCCGATATCTACCCCAGGAAAAAAGTGCGGGCGGGGAAACGTGAATGCTTCAAATTTCCCCGCCCAGTAGCACAGCTTAGAATCACCCGCTCAGAAGCTGAACTTCAACCCGAATTGGATCTCACGGGGCCCTCGGTCCCCACTCAGTCTGCCGAAATCGGGGTTGGTGGATTTGCCTGTGGTTCTATCAAGTGACAGGTTACCATCGAGCCCGAGAAAATTCGGATGGTTGAACACGTTGAACATCTCCGCTCGAAACTGAATGCCATAATGCTCAAGCAGTCGCCAATTCTTGTTGATAGAGAAATCAACGTTCTTGATGCCGGGTAACGTTATGGTGCCACGCCCGAGGTTGCCGAACTTCCCTAACGCCGGCAGAGAGAATGCCGCGGCGTTAAGGTACTGCAGCGGATCACCCGTGTGGGCGTAAGGCGAAACTCCAGGCACGACGTTAGGACGCGGATTAGTTGAAACAGCCACACCGGCGGTGTCCACAGAATCCGTTATCTCTGCCGGAGTACCATCCAGGAACGAAACAATGGTGTTGAATTGCCAATCCCCAAGTACATGTCTCGCTACTGAACCGAATCCATTGCTCCACTGCTGAAACGACGGTAGCACATAAACCGCATTGGCGACGAACATCTGTCTACGGTCGAGGTCTGCATTACCGCGATCGAGGTCGTAGTTGAACGGATCGCTGTTGTTGCTGGTGAATGATGCGAGTGGAACGTTCGTTATGGTATGCGACCAGGTGTAAGAAAGCTGGAAGGACAGCCGGCTTGTAAATTGACGGTTCACCCACACCTGAAGCGCATTGTAACGGGAGTCGCCTGACGACTCACTTCCCGTAATTGGTCCAAGTCCCGGATGAATTCGGTTAGCGTTGACGACACCCGCATCGCTATTCGACTGAGCGACCGCGAGCCGCGCGCTAGGAACGACGTCATTGTAGCTAACCCCGCGCCTCCACAGATGAAGCCCGTGATTCCCGATGTAGGAGACTTCCACTACCGTGTTCTTCATCACCTCTCGCGAGATCGAAATGTTCCATTGCCAGCTTTCCGGCGGTCGGAAGTCTGTACTCACGGCGTTGAAAGCAGTGCTGGACCCAACGCCTGCCACCGCACTCTTTAAGCCAGGGTTGATCGTGTCCAGGCTGCGGCAGGTCGGACAGTCAGCTAGATTAACAAGGCCGCCGTGCCAGCCGGAATCGACTGTTACGGACCAGGGTGGATTGGTCGCCATCCTTAAAATGTCTTCTATCACATTCGCACGACCCATGTACCGTCCAAAACCTGCGCGAACCGCAGTCTTGCCGTCACCGAAGATGTCCCACGCCACACCCAGCCGTGGCTGGAATCCGGCGTTGTATGGGTTAACCAAAGAACGCGGCAATCCGGCACTGCTCGCTTGATCTGCCCGAACCAGACCGCTGAGCGGGTTCTTGCCGTCAAACAGGCTGGGCACATAATTGCTTATGCGGTTATTGTCGGAGTATGCGGGTGAAAACCTTGACCAACGCAGACCCAAGTTGACCGTAAGCCTCGGGCTCACCTTCCAGGTGTCATTCCCAAACCACTCGAAGTCGTGCCAACGGCCAAGCGTCCTCTCCTGATGGTCAACCTCTGAGTATTCGGTTATCGGCAGGTCTTTGAGCAGGAGCGAAGCTATGTAGTTCCCTGTTGGTCCACCGCCACCATCTTCTTGAACTGTGTACAATCCGCTGGCGCCGTTGGGTTGTTCATTCTTGATGTTGTGGCTGACGAGACCGCCCACCTTAAAGCTGTGGTCCCTCCAAACCTTGGAGAAGTCGTCCTTCCAAATGAAGAGATCTTCGTGATTCTCCCAAGGCGCTTGATGCCAGAGAGTTGGGTACCCCTGGCCTCCCCAGCCGACCGTTGGCAATCCGGTACCAGCGGTTCGCGGAAACACGGTCGGGAACTTCGACGCGATCTCGTCATTGAGAGACTGGCCGGCGGAATTCGTCTTAACGAAGATATCGTTGCCTGCTCTGGAGAACTGGAACTCGTTAACGGTCGTCGCTGTGAAGGAGTTTGTCAGCTTGACGGCAAAGCTCTTACTAGGCTGGTCCCAGTCTGAACTTAAGGTCGGGAACGGCGTGTCGCCCCAGAAGTTGCCCGCTGCGTTGCCGTGAGTCCAGGTCTCATTGATAAAACGAACCATCAGGTTCATCTTGCTGGTGAGCGTCACATCACCGCGGATCAAATCCTGACGAGTCTTCACCGGCTCAAGCGTCGAGGAGATCCAGTTGGACCCAGATGCATTGTTTGGATCGGGAAAGATCTTCAAAATGGCGAGACCTGCAGGGCTCAACAGGTTCGCTGGAATCTTGTTACCAGGGAACGGAGCATTGCCTGCGAACGGATTGTGGGGTAAAGGGGCCGTGAGAGTCCCACTGAAATCACCCATCCTCTCCTGCGCTGTCGGCACGTGAGCGGACAGCACAGTTCCGCGACCCTCCTTACGCCATTCTTCCGAATAGAAGAAAAAGACCCTGTCTTTGATGATAGGTCCATTGAAATTGAACCCGTAGTTGTTGTAGCGAAGCACCTGTTTAGGTTGACCGGCTTCATTCAGGAAGAAGTCTGTCGCATTAAGAGCATCATTCCGCAGAAACTCGAAAGCCGTGCCGTGAAAACGATTGGTACCGCCTTTTGTAATCAGGTTGATGACTGCGCCCTGTGCCTGGCCGAACTCAGCACTGAAGCTATTGCGTTCGACGCGAAACTCAGCGATAGAGTCTATGGACGGAAAGACAAGCAGCGTAGCATTCGAACCGACGTCCATATTGTTCACACCATCGACAGTCCACATATTCGCGTTCGACTGATTGCCGTTGACCGACATGTCAACGTGAGAGTCAAGCCCAGTGCCGCGTGCAGCAAAGGCGGCGCCGCCGACACCGCCAGATGCGGGGGAAACTCCCGGCACCATAGTCACAAGCGACGCATAGTTGCGCCCATCAAGAGGCAGTTCCGTAACCTGCTTCTCAGCAACAAGACTGCTTACATCTCCGTTTCGTGTTTCCACCTGGCTTGCTTCTGCAGTTACACTAACCGTCTCGCTCATCTGACCAACTTCGAGATTAATGTTGACGACCAGATTCTCGCTAACGTGGAGCTCCACGCCGCTGTTGACCGTCTTCTTAAATCCAGTAGGAGCCACGCTCACTGTATAAGTACCCACCGGCAATGAAGGCGCATAGTAGAACCCGTCGTCGTTGGTGGTGACCGTCCGCGATTGTCCAGTGCGCTCTTCACTGATTGCGACGTCGGCTTTAGGAACGACGGCGCCGCGCGGATCGCGCACGGTGCCGCTAATACTGCCCACTGTGCTTGTCTGGCCGTGAACTCCAATCACGATGCCCATGAACAGCAAAAGCAGCCCTGCCTGAAAGACGGCTCTTGTTCGGACTAGCGAATTTTGTTGCTTTAGCATAAATGGCTTCTCCTCAGAGCTGCTATTGGGTGTCGAACGACTAGTTTTTGGCTACACAGTCGCCTGGGCGAAATTGCGCCAGACAGAAATCCTGGAAAACCGTCTGCTCTTAAGCATAAAGGCCCGAAGCCCCGAGTTAAGCAAGACGGCATCGAACAACGACGTTTGAAAACAGTTTGAAAACGCTCTATCGGCGGTTCCTGTCCGCCCTACCTACGTGCCTGGAGAATTAATGCACCTAAACGAATGATTGTATTGCCCGTAAAATAGCCAAAATTATGCTCGCAATATACCAGCATTAGGAACCAACTTGCGAGTTAATTGGGGTATAACTACGTTGCCTCGATAAAGGTGACCGGAGAACCAAGAATCAGCACCCTCCATGAGCGACGGGGAGGGTGTTACATTCACAAGGCAACATGTTTCAATGACAAATCTCGATGGAATTTCTTATTTCTACCGATTGGCGCTGTTTTAGTCATCCGCTGCGATGCAAGCACCACTCGGGCGAGCCGACGCATCTGCATCGCAGTACCAAGTCGGCTGGTGAGAGGTCTCATTGTGATGCGAAGTGACGAAGGTCGCGGGTCCGCTCAGAAGAGCGGTCTCTCCACTAGAAGCAGAGTAAGAATAGATTTTGGTTCTTGGAGTACGCCCGGCAGGACTCGAACCTGCGACCCCCTGCTTAGAAGGCAGATGCTCTATCCAACTGAGCTACGGGCGCAAACAATGGTTCAAAGCAAAAAGTGAAAGGCAAAAGTTTTGGGAGACGACTTTTGCCTTTGTTGCATTTCTTTTCTTTCAAAGAGTCGGGGCGATTGGATTCGAACCAACGACCTCTCGGTCCCAAACCGAGCGCACTACCAGGCTGTGCTACGCCCCGAGCAGATTGATTCTAGATGAGCATCCAGCGACGGTCAATGAATGAAAGCGCTGTGCTTCATAGCCTCAGGTTGCTTCGCAACTTTGCTTACCTATCAATGAATGCCTCGACTCTTGTCTTCTTCCGTACTGACCCTTCGTTGCGTGCGCTCGGAACCGTGTGCTAGCATCGGGGACGATATGGTGGAGTTAGAAAGTCCCATCAAACAAACAGTCCTCGATAATGGCTTAACAATTATTTCGGAAAGAATGGATCACGTAAGATCCGCATCGGTTGGTATCTGGGTGCGTTCGGGATCTCGTCACGAAGCGGCTCCCCTCAACGGCATTTCACACTTCATCGAACACACTCTGTTCAAAGGCACACGCGATCGAACATCTCGTGAAATAGCCGTCGAGAGTGACGCTATCGGCGGGCACGTCGATGCATTCACCAGCCGCGAAGTAGCAAGCTACTACGTAAAAGTACTCGATGAACATCTGTCGCGTGCTTTCGACTTGCTCGCTGATCTGGTTACCGCGCCGCTGTTCGCTGATGAAGAGCTCGACCGCGAACGCAACGTCGTGACCGAAGAAATAAAGATGGTCGAGGACACGCCCGACGATCTCGTACACGAAGTATTTGTTGCGAACTTCTGGCCGGATCATCCGCTTGGTCGCTCGATCCTCGGAACTGTCGATACGTTGGCGACCTTCAACCATGATCGCGTAAACAACTATTTTTCCGATGTGTATGCGCCGCGCAATCTGGTGGTAGCCGGCGCCGGTAATCTTGAACACGAACGGTTCGTCGATATGGTTTCCCGGTATCTGGGAGGCCTCAAGGACCGTCCCGTCAATCTGCGAGCATCGGCGCCGCTGCATACGAGCCGTCGCATCGTGCTGGACAAGGACCTCGAGCAAACCCACTTGCTGCTCGGGACCTCGTGTCCGTCAATGACTTCGGCCGATCGTTATTGCGTACATGTTCTCAATGTGATTCTAGGCGGCGGGATGAGCTCGAGGCTGTTTCAAACGATTCGAGAAGAGCACGGCTTGGCTTACGCGGTTTTTTCCGGCGTAAATGCTTACACGGACGCCGGGTATCTGTCGGTTTATGCGGCGACTTCACCGGACCAGGTCACCGACGTCATTAAATTGAGCGTCGAGGAGTTCGAGAAGCTGAAGCGCGAATTGGTTACCGAAGCCGAGCTTCAGCGAGCGAAGGATCAGCTTAAGGTTTCGATAATGCTTAGCCTCGAATCGACTTCGGCGCGCATGAGCAACCTCGCCAGGCAAGAGATTTTCTTTGGCCGTCAGTTCACTCTTGATGAGATCCTCGAGCGAATTGATCGAGTCACGATGGCAGACGTGCAACGAGTCGCAAATGAAATATTCTCGAATGAAGATCTGGCAATAACGGCGCTCGGACAACTCGGTTCCCTCGATCTTGATCACGCGCAGATTGCAGTTTGAAGAACAGGGCTCAGCTGAGCGCTGAGGAGTGCTTAGCGATTCCCGTTCGCTCTCAGTCCTCAGCACTCGACACTCAGTCCCCGACATGAGATTGATCATCCTAGGCAGCGGAAGCTCCGGTAACGTGCTCTACGTCGAGTCGGGCGCGACCAGCGCTTTAGTCGATCTGGGACTATCGGCAAAAGAAACCGCTCGGCGTATGACCGAAGCCGGCGTCGATCCTACAAGTCTCTCCGCAATCGTCATCACCCACGAACATTCCGATCACGTCAAAGGCGCGCGCGTTTTTTCCTCGACTGCCCAGGTTCCTATTTTCATGTCTGAAGCCACGCGCGTGGTCTGCAACTTTCCCGAGAACGGCGAGAAGGGCCAGTGGGGTGAAACGATCACTTCGAGCGAGCCGTTTCAGATTGGCTCGCTGAGCTTCCATCCGTTCACGATACCGCACGATGGCGTTGACACCTTCGCGCTAACGGTCGAATCGGAAGGCATCAAGGTTGGAGTCGTAACTGATCTAGGCTACATTACTCAGTTGGTGACGGAGAGATTGAGAGGCTCGACGTTGGTGGTAATCGAATCCAATCACGATCGCGATATGTTGAAGGTTGGGCCTTATCCGTGGTCCGTCAAGCAGCGGATCGCTAGCAACGTGGGCCACCTTTCCAACGACGAAACGTCTCGATGGATTCGCGAAGACTTCGACGGGCAAGCTGAGTATCTGGTGCTCGCGCACTTGTCTCGTCATTGCAATCACCCGGAGCTAGCTCGATTGTCCGCGCTTCAAGCGCTCGACTATCACGGCTCGCTCTTTTTCCGTCGCGCCGAAGAGCGCGTTAGAATCGCACCGCCGGATCGCGCGAGTGAGTGGTTTGAACTCTAACGAGCGGGGTTGGGGTCTGGGAGTTAGGGGTTGGCTTCAGCCCCAGCGCCCAACCCCTGACCCCCAATCCCAATTCTATGATTGAACGATACACGCGGCCAGAGATGGGCGCGATTTGGACAGATCAAAATGGATTTCAGAAATGGCTCGACGTTGAGATCGCAGTCTGCGAAGTGCACGCCGACATGGGCACGATACCTCGTGAGGCCGTCGATAAAATCAAACGCACCGCAAGTTTTTCTGTCGAACGCATCAATGAAATCGAACGCACAACTCGCCATGATGTGATCGCGTTCACGACCGCGCTCGCGGAGGCCATCGGTCCCGAGTCGCGTTATGTTCATTACGGCCTTACTTCGTCCGATGTCGTCGATACCGCAAACGCGTTGCTGATGCGAGATGCCGCGACACTCTTGCTTGAAGACCTCGATCGATTAGGCCTCGTCCTCAAGCGGCGTGCGATCGAGCACAGAGACACTGCGATGATGGGCCGAACTCACGGTGTTCACGCGGAGCCAACGACGTTCGGGCTTGTTCTGGCGTTGTACTACTCGGAGAACGAGCGCAACAAAGAGCGGCTCAAGCGCGCGCGCGAGGTTGTGAGCTACGGCAAGGTCTCCGGCGCGGTTGGCACATTCGCACATTTGGATCCCGAGGTTGAGGAGCGCGTCTGCGCAAAGCTTGCACTCAAACACGCAACCATATCGACTCAGATCGTTCAACGCGATCGCCACGCAGAACTAATGTCGACTCTGGCAATCATCGCATCGTCGATGGAAAAGATTGCGCTCGAAGTGCGTCACCTTCAACGCACTGAAGTTCGCGAGGCCGAAGAGCCATTCTCCGCCGGACAGAAGGGCTCATCGGCGATGCCTCACAAGCGTAACCCCGTCACCTCCGAGCAGATCTGCGGGCTCGCGCGAGTCGTTCGTTCCAACGCGCAAGCAGCTTTCGAGAACAACGCGCTGTGGCACGAACGTGATATATCACACTCATCGGTCGAGCGGATAATTCTGCCCGACTCGTGCATACTGACGGACTATCTGATAAGCAAAACCGAGTGGGTGATTGATGGTCTCGCCGTTTATCCAAATCGAATGCGCGCGAACCTCGAATCGCTTGGGGGCGTCACCGCGAGCGGTCAGTTGTTGCTGGAGCTCACCAGCAAAGGAGTCTCTCGCGAAGATGCTTATGCGATCGTACAGCCGCTTGCGATGAGAGTTTGGGACGAAGGCGCAAACTTCCGCGAGCTTGTGATGAATGACAAGCGCATTACGGACAAGCTATCGCTACAAGAGTTGAATCAGTTGTTCGACGTGAACCGTCAGCTTCGCAACGTCGATAAGATATTCAAGAGAGTGTTTGGAGAATAGTCAGCGGTCCTTATGAAAGCCAGGATATTCGTCACGCTCAAGCCATCCGTGCTCGATCCGCAAGGTAAAGCAATTCATCACGCCGTTGAAACAATTGGTTTTACCGGTATCAAAGACGTTCGGCAGGGCAAATATTTTGAAGTCGCCATCGACGCTTCGCTTTCACCCGAAGAGGCACGGGCCGCAGTCGAACGCATGGCTCGCGACGTCCTTGCCAACCCAATCATCGAAGATTATCGCGTCGAACTAGTTGACTAACGATCGATTCCCACGCAAATTTTCAGAGGAATCAGTCGTACCGCGCACAACGTGCAGCACCGATGTGTTACCAACTGTACGATTGAGATTTACTTCGATTTCTTTCGCGGCGGGAAGATATCGGCGGGAACGCCCGGAAACGCTTTCTGCACCGCCTTCACGAACTTCGGGTCAGGATCGTCAGCGCCCATTGGATTGTCAGGATCTTCAGGAATGACCGACAGGTCAACAACCTTCCACGCGCCGTTCTCTCGATGAACAAGATTGGCTCCGCCTTCGGCAACCGCCTTGCCCTTCTTGTCGAGCGGGGTCGTGTCCACCCAGGCCCAATCGCCGTGAACCTTCAAGTACAAGACTTTGAATACAACCTTCTGGTCGCCACGCAACGCGTCCATGATCGCCTTGCGTTCGGTGCTTCCTGCGGCCGGCGTGTGGACCTTCGAGGCTGAATCGTCGCGGGTGTCCTGCGCTGAAACGCATTCGAGCATAGCCGTTGGAAATTTCGCTTCTCCGTGATGACCAGGCGCGAAACCGCGCGTCACCACAACCAGGATCATGATCAAAACAATATTCCAAACTTTCATCACTCGTCTTCTCCTTCATTCGCAGGTTCAAACTAACGTGCTCACCGCGAAATCGACTGTCGCTCGCGCGATTGTACCTTTCATGAAACCAGACTCAAAGCATTATCAACCCTGCAAGCGGACGAAACGCATATTGAATAAGTGGAGCTAGATTCCATTTCCTGATCGTGAGATAATGCCGCTTACGAACCCCCGAAGCGGCATTCCCAAACCCGCTCAACGAATCGGAGGAGTAAATGAAATTCGGCGTAGTGATGTTCCCGGGTTCGAACTGCGATCACGATACCTATCACGTAATAAGCAAAGTCATCGGGCAGCCCGTTGATTTCATCTGGCATCGACAGAACTCGGTAGCCGACTGCGACGCGGTAATTCTGCCGGGCGGTTTCTCTTACGGCGACTATCTGCGGACCGGCGCGATCGCGCGTTTCAGTCCGGTGATGGGAGCGGTCAAGGAATTCGCATCGCGAGGCGGGCTGGTGATGGGAATCTGCAACGGGTTTCAGATTCTCTGCGAAGCGGGACTGTTGCCGGGTGCGCTTCTAAGAAACAAGGACCTCAAGTTCATTTGCGGACACATCAACATCCGAGTCGAAGCTACCGACACGCCTTACACAAATCGCTGTCAGCGCGGACAAGTTCTTTCAGTGCCGATCGCACACGGCGACGGGAATTATTTTTGTGACGCGGCGACGCTCGCCGAGCTTCAACGAGATAATCGAATAATCTTTCGCTATTCCGACTCAAACGGCAGCTTGGCCTCCGACGCCAATCCGAACGGCTCGCTCGATAACATCGCCGGCATATGCAATCGCGACCGCAACGTGTTGGGCATGATGCCTCACCCTGAACGCGCGAGCGAACAACTGCTTGGTAGCAGCGACGGCCGAATCATTTTTTATTCCCTTGCCGACACGCTCGCCGAACTGGCGAAAGCCTCTTGACTCGCACATTGCAAAATGGCAACGCCTTCACAAGAAAGGGGCACCCTTTCGGGCGCCCCAAAATGAATGATGCTGCGGTGAGAAACTTCTTCAATTGCGCGGACGCTTGACCGCATAGTCGGGCCAGCACATCAGCGGCGCTCGCGGATCGGATGGATCGAAATCTGAAGTTTCGTCTGCGCCTCGTCCGAACGGAAAGAGCGTAGTTGTAACCGGCGCCGGTTGAGCGAACTTCGGATCGAGCGCCTTAGCTATTTGGTCCCTCGAGTCTTCGAGGTGCAACCGCGTCGCGCGATCCCTAGTGTGCAGCATCGCTCGCGCGATCATCTGATTCAACGAGTGCAACTCACCTCGGATGAACGGACGTTGCTCGTCTGTTACGGGCGCGCGGCCGTTAAGCTTTTCCGCAAGCAAGTCGAGATACGCTCGCTGAAGGTTGCGACGATATGCGTCAACGCGCACAGTCGGACTCTCAAGCTCGCGCCAAATTCCGCGTCGGACATCTTCGAGGAACTCCGCCGGCTTGTAAGCGGCTGCGCCGTCCATCGCCTCTTGCTCGACAAGGCGATTGAATCTCGGTCCGCTCATCAACGAATTGAGTACTCGAAGCTGGCCGGCTTTGATCAGATCGAGCGCTCCCGACGGTTCTATGCGTCTGAGCACTTCCGGTTTAAGCGCCCACGTAGGCGTGGTGAATGCATTATCGTTCAGGAAGCGAACTGCGGCCGCTTGTTGTTGCCTGGGAACCGGCGTGAACAGCACGCCATCCTGACCCGCGTATTTTTCCTGCGAGTTGAACCCGCCGACGATTTGCGTGACGTGATTCAACTCGGTGGCCCATTGCCCGAGCATTCGACCATACAATTCTGAAAGATCATCGTATGGTTCACCCGGTCTGCTAGTGGTTGTCAACAACAAATTCGAAACGCGCTCGAGGTTTTTTAGTCCAAGCGCCGTCGATTTTATCGCATCGGCATCGCCGACGGCTTCGGTGTTCTCTCCGGGATCTGATCCCCGTGAGCCTGGAGTCGAGAATCGAAGCCACGGAGTCTTGTCCTGTGCGCGAGCCCACTCGTCAAGCGTCTTGCGTTCTTCGTCGGGCGTGCGCGCGCTCGGAATCGGCTTGTAGCCCCACATCGTCGCCCACTTGTCGTAAGGTCCAATGCCGGGAACCAGCAACGCGGGGTCTACCTTGTCTTCGGGTTGAACGACGTAGTTGAACCTCGAGTAATCCATCAGCGTGGGAGTGTGTCCCATCGTCTTAAGCCATTCTTTATCGCGAACCTTGTCCGCCGGATAAAGCGCGCTCGCCTTCATGTTGTGTTGGAATCCGAGCGTGTGTCCGACTTCGTGCGCGACCACGTATTCGATCAGGGTGCCCATCAGATCGTCGGGCAATGGGAAGTGCTGCGCACGTTGATCGAGAGGTCCTACCTGAAGGAAGTACCAGTCTCGTTGAAGGTTCATCACGTTGTGATAGAACTGAATGTCGGCATTGAGAATTTCGCCCGTGCGCGGATCGGAAATGTGCGGCCCTACGGCGTTCTCGATCGTCGAAGGCAACCAACGAACGACAGAGTAGCGGACGTCTTCAGGGCTCCACTCGGGATCCTGATCAGGGGTCGGCGCTTCTTTTGCGATGATCGCGTTCTTGAAGCCGGCTTCTTCAAAAGCCGCCTGCCACTTCTCGATGCCGCGTTTGATGTAAGACACCCACTTGGTCGGCGTTGCGGGATCGATATAGTAAACGATCGGCTTCACCGGTTCAGATAGCGCTGCGTTTGGATCTTTCTTTTCCAATCTCCAGCGCGTTATGTAACGGCGTTGAGGCGCGCGATGCTCATCAACGCCGTAGTCCGTCATCCGCTCGGTAAAGTATCCAACACGCTCGTCGAAGAGCCGAGGCATCATCGGTTTTTCAGGAAGCTTCACCATGCTGTAGTGCATCAACACGGTCGCGCTGCCAGCGCGCATCCCTGCTCCGATGAACGGGTTTGGCGGTTGCGGTGCTCCGCCAGGCGTTGTGATCTCCGGAGGCGAAGTGAATGTATGCGTTGCTTCGACTTCGATGTTGGTCGGGAACGAAACGACTCGCTCGATGAATGAACGCGATGTGTCAAACCCTCGCGCTCGCAATCGCTGCCTCGCGCTGAACTCGATCACTTCAGTCGTGAACAATCGAGTGACGTCGATGACCGGAGCTTCATCCTTGCCGAGCGCTTCGATCCAGAATGACATCAGAATCGAATTGTTGTTGGCCGCTTGAACCGCTCTCGAGACGGGAAGCTTTGGATCAGCCACAACGTCGTACGAAACGCTTCGAAGCAGGACGCGATTCCCGTGACGCTCCCATCGCACGACGTGATCGTCGACGTATTGTCCCCCGTAACCGACGCCCAAAGTCGTGCGAGCGATTTGACTGACCCAAAGAAAATCTTTACCCAGTTCAGCTTTCGGAATCTCGTAATAGATCTTGTCTTTGATCCGATGAACGGTGAAGACGCCGGCGTCTGATTTAGCGTCCTTAGTGATCACCTTGTCATAAGGTTTTATCTCCGGCGCGGTGTCGCGTCGAAACGGGAAATCCTGGCCGCCCGCAGCCGGCACTGGAGTTTGAGGATCTTGCGGCTGATGCGCCAATGCGAATGAATTGAGAGTCAGCGCGACAGCCGCAGCCAAACATGCGACTACGATCTTTTTCATATTAGTCTTCCTCGAATTTGAAGGACTATCGTCAAGCCACTGGACTTGCGGAAGCCTGCAAGCATAGTCCCTTCAAGTGCGGAATTCAATCGCTGCGCAGATCATGTTGGTGTGGCTCGGACACCGCGATTGCGCGGCCCATACCCGTGTGCTATAAGCCTTGAGCTTTGCGAACGCGCTTGAACAAAACACGATGAAACTGCGCTTACCGAAGATTTCGTTGACTTGGAAAATAATGATCGGGCTGGTGCTCGGCATAGCGCTCGGCTATCTCAAGCCCGAGTGGGGCACTGCAGTTCGACCGCTCTCGTTGTTGTTTCTCAACCTCATCAAATCAATCATCGCTCCTCTTATATTTTCAACTCTAGTCATCGGCATTGCCGGAACGGGCGATATCAAACAGGTCGGGCGAATTGGAATAAAAGCGCTTTTGTATTTCGAAATCGTCACGACGTTCGCGCTGTTCATCGGGCTTGCTGCCGTTAACATCACGAAGCCCGGAGTCGGAGTCTCGCTTGCGGGAATAACCAAACCAGAAGACAAAGCTGTGCTCGCAGAACGAGCTCGCAGCCTCGCAGGTGAAGCAACCGAATCATCAAAGCGGGCCGCTGATCTGGCGACCGCTGCGCAAGGGGGAACAAATCCGGACGCTGCCAATCGCGCTGTTGCCGAAGCGGTCACCGCTTCGCAGAAATCATCGGGCGCTGCGCAAGCAGTCGCGAAAGGCTTGACCGCTCCCGACCCGCCTGCAAAGCCTCAAGCGTTTGGCGACATCGTCGCTCATCTTTCGCCTGTTTCGATTATCAAAGCGATGGCTGATGGCGATGTGCTTCAAATCGTGGTCTTCTCGGTTTTGTTCGCGCTGGCGGTCACGAGTATTGGCGCAAAGGCGGCCGCAGTTGTCGCGTGGTGCGAGTCTCTTGCAAGCATCATGTTTCGCTTCACGGAGTTTGTGATGAAGTTCGCGCCGATCGGCGTGGGCGCCGCGATGGCGAACACAGTCGGCCACAGCGGGCTCGGTGTGCTTCAGAATCTTGGCATGCTCGTCGGCACGCTTTATGGAGCTTTAACAGTGTTTCTGCTCGCGGTGCTTGTGCCGGTCGCGATGATCTTTCGCGTGCCGCTAAAAGATTTCTTCCGAGCTGTCCGAACTCCTGCGACGATCGCGTTCGCGACGACGTCTTCGGAATCAGCTTTGCCGCGTGCGATGGAAAATATGGAACGGCTCGGCGTGCCGCGCCGGATTGTCGGATTCGTCTTGCCGACGGGCTACAGCTTCAACCTCGATGGCACAACAGTCTACTTATCGCTTGCGTCGATCTTCGTCGCGCAAGCTGCGGGCGTTCACCTGACGTGGTGGCAACAGCTCACGATGCTTTTCACTCTTATGTTGACTTCAAAAGGCGTGGCCGGAGTTCCACGAGCGGCGTTGGTGATCCTGCTCGGGACATTGAGCTCGTTCAACCTTCCGGCCGAAGGAGTGATCATCATTCTCGGCGTTGATGAATTGATGGATATGGGTCGAACGGCGGTCAACGTCGTTGGAAACTGTTTAGCAACGGTAGTCGTTGCAAGGTGGGAAGGCGCTTTTCGCAACGACGAGTGGAAAGCCGAAGAGAAAGAGCTAGAAGCTATCACCGGAGAGAAAGCGCTTGTCGGCGCCGACTGATCCACTTTGATCATTTCATTCAGTCAGCATTCTTCCTATTACTCCCTGAATTGTTGTCTGAGAAAGTATCGGTGTGCGACTCCCGGTCCTAAGGGACATCGGTTGCCGGGACTATTCAAAGCACATCTACAGATCGGCCAGTTTTGTAAGGTAAACTCGCGGAAAGAAAGTTAGTGGCGTGAAGTTGGAGGAAAACCAAAAGCCATACCGCTCTCACGACAGTAGGGGGTGGGGTGGGGATAACGTAGGAATGACCGGCGGAGATGGACCCCGCCGGTCGTATTGGTATTTACCGTAAATAGCCTAGCAGCCGTCAGGCGCAAATTTAAGCTGCCCATTACAGTTTGCGATGTCGTACTTGAGTTTACTTTCTTGCCAAGTGCCATCTGTTTTTTGGCACTCTGCAATCAAATAGAACCTGCCTTGTTCGGCTGGTTCAAGCCGAACATTCCTTGATGTCTGCTGATATGTTCCTGGAGGCGGGGCTGTGGTTGGCATAACGCTCCTTTTCTAATCTAAAGTGAAGTTGATTACAACTCGCAAACGTTATATACCCTCCCGTTCTAGATGTCAAGCTCAAAGTAAGTTCTATTGCTTAGCCGCGCGTTCAAGGTAGAAGTTTTACTCGCGTTCGTGGAGTGTAAATCACGAATGTACGTATACTCTCGATATGGAAAAGATCAAGGAAGTTGACGTGCGCGCAAAACTTATTTCTTTCACCGTCGAAGTGTTCAGGCACGGGACAAGGGAGAGTTTGTTGCAAAGATCAACGGCTTTACTCCTCCGCTTGCTCAAGAGGTCTCACCCGGAGGAAGTGTCGTTTACATGAAAATATTGACGAGGAAGAGTTGAGAGACACGAATTACGAAAGCTTAGTTGAGCGTTGTAGGGCGCGGATAAGGGAAATCGACGGGGAGATACTCACAGAGAGAGAAGTTGAGATCGGTTAGAATTGATTCTTCGGCTCTCCCATCATCACCTCCATCCGGGACTTTACGGCGGGCAGAAGTTTGTCGATGGACTTGAGCTTCATCGCGTAAGCGGTTTTCGTTCAATCCTTCTCCGTAGTTTGTTGAACGGTCTAAAGAGGGATGCACCATCATTTGAACTCGCCTCACTATTCTCTGTTCGATTCACATTTCAATGAAAAGCAGTTTCGGATTCAAGTCTCGTCAGATAGAATTCTAAGTCCGCTCGAAGCCGCCACGAGCATCGTGCAAACGCGGCAACTACTGAAGCATCCGTGGAGGGACCATGGCTAGAAAGAAAATAACCGTAGTCGGCGCCGGCAACGTCGGAGCTACCGCGGCTCAGCGGCTTGCCGATAAAGAACTCGGCGACGTCGTGTTGGTTGATATCATCGAAGGCATGCCGCAGGGCAAGGCGCTCGACCTCGCAGAAACGGCGCCGATTGAAGGCTACGACTCGCGGCTCGTCGGAACGAACGGCTACAAAGAGACTGCCGATTCCGACGTTGTAATCATAACTTCGGGTCTTGCGCGAAAGCCCGGAATGAGCCGCGATGATTTATTGCGCACCAACGCTCAAATAGTTGGATCGGTCACCGATGAAATCATGAAGTATTCGCGCAATCCGATACTGATCATCGTTTCGAATCCGCTTGATGCGATGTGCCACGTGGCAATGAATCATTCGGGTCTGCCAAAGCAACGAGTGATCGGAATGGCCGGAGTGTTGGACTCGGCTCGAATGCGGTGCTTCATCGCCGAGGCTTTAAACGTGTCAGTCGAAAACGTAACCGCGTTTGTGTTGGGCGGGCACGGCGACACGATGGTCCCGTTGCCGCGCTATTCTACGGTTGCGGGAATTCCGCTCCCCGACCTCCTGCCAAAAGAAAAGATCGATCAAATAGTAACGCGCACGGCGAACGGCGGCGCGGAAATAGTTAGTCTCCTCAAGACGGGTTCTGCCTATTACGCTCCATCAGCCGCCGCGGTTGAGATGGTAGAAGCGATTCTCAAAGACAAGAAAAAGATTCTTCCATGCGCGGCTCTTCTTGAAGGCGAGTACGGCATCAGCGGTTTGTTTGTCGGAGTGCCGGTGAAGCTCGGCGAACGAGGCATCGAGGAGATTATCCAGATCAACCTGACGACCGACGAGCGATCGGCGCTTCATCGCTCGGCAGCCGCAGTGCAGGAACTTGTAAATGTCATGGGGCGTTGAACAGACAAAGGTCATTTGAAGTTTGAGAAATGAGTATCGTTATTATGTGACTCTTGACTCGATTTTTCTTGACTCTGTTTTGTCGTTGAGCTAGTATGCGGCCCGCTTCGGGATGCTTTGAATACTACACAGAGCGACGACAGTCTTGAGCACCACCCAGTCAAAGCTCGATAAGAAGCCGCAAAGCGATGCTCGCAAGTTTACGAGCATTGCTTTGCGGTTTCTTGTTTTGCGTCAGGTCGAAGCATCGACGGCGCTGCGTGTCGCGGTCGCTGTTCGTTGTGATCCGCGACAACGCTTCAAACCACGGACGAACATCGAGACAGGTGGAGGAGGATCTATGTCGATGTCACAGGGCAAGGTCAAGTGGTTCAGCAATGCAAAAGGCTATGGGTTCATTGAACAACCGGGCGGGGCAGATGTTTTCGTGCATTACTCCGCGATTCAGGAGGATGGTTACAAATCGCTCAAGCAGGGAGAGACGGTCGAGTTCGAAGTGGTCCAGGGACCGAAAGGACCGCAGGCTGAGACTGTGAAAAGGCTTTAGTCTTCAGCTCAGGCTAACCATTCATGGCCTCGTTCTTCGGAGCGGGGCTCTTTTTTTGCAGGGTATTGCAATCGCCGTGAGCTTCCCATCAAACTACGAGCCGGTTTGGACTGCTCGATAAACAATTTCAGCAAGCGCATTCTCATGACACGTTCTTTGAACAGCAAGCAACCAAGTTAGCCTGCCGGCATCGGAACATCTTTGAAGCGCCGGCGTGTTTAAGAATCGACAAGACCCGGCCAGGCGAGGGGCGAATTTTTTGGTTCGATAACCGCGTTGTTTCTTTGTGGAGGGCACCATGCTTTCTCAGATGATTTCCAGGCTGGCACGCTCGTTCCTGATAGTTCTGCTCTTTAATTCAATCGTCACTTCGATCGTCTCCGCTCAATCGCCTCCCGCACAGACTTCATCCAAGTCAGCCGAAGAAAAAAAGGCGCGTGAGGAAAGAGAAAAGAAAGCGTTGACGCTCGTCGACGAGATCATCACAGAAACCGAGTCACTCACACTATCCGAGAACCGAGCTCGGATCGACATCGCATTGGCCGATTCGCTTTGGCCTCGAGATGAAAAGCGCGCGCGCTTGCTTTTCAAGCAAGCAGTAGCAAGCTTTGTAGAGATCACCGCAGCCGCGGCCATCGTCGATGCTCCGAACCGCGACTATCTTGCGCAAGTTGGTCAACAGCTAAGGCAGGAAATCTTGCAGATTGCAGCCAAACACGATGCTGGACTCGCGCTTGATTTCTTGAAGGCGACTCGACCACGCTCGCCTCAGCAGCAGCCATACTGGCAACCGAATTTCGAAGCGCAGCTCGAGATGCAGCTCGCCGCGCAGATCGTCACAAAAGACCCAAAAGAAGCGCTATCAATTGCCGAAGAGTCATTGAAGTTAGGGCTCGGGCAGGACGCAACGAACATTCTCTACAGCTTGAATTCGCAGGACAAGGCGGCCGGTGAAACATTTCTTAATGACATTCTCAACCAACTTCGAAGCGGTGAGTCGAGCAAGAGCCCGGCTGCGCCGTACATCGCGTTGTCACTGTTGCGCAATTGGATTGACAACAACCGCGCTGCATCAGGCCAGTCCGGCGAGCGGCCAACGTCCAGCATGTCGCTAACAAACTTGAACGCCGATGTGGCGCGCGAACTGAGCGCGATGATTATCAACGCGGTTATGAACGGGGGGTCGAGCAACTCTGTCGGAATGTTCACGGGAATGATCGTCGACGGTGAAGAAGGTCTCTCTCAATTCTATCCCGGCCAATTAGTCGGAATCATCCAACAGTTGAAGCCGATGCTGCCGGATATTGAAAAGCTGTCGCCTGCTCAATTCTCTGCCTTCAGCAATAAGTTCGCTGAGCTCGAAAAGTTGAATGAGTCGCAACAAGGCCCGTGGGCGAAGTATAGACAACTCAGCCAGAATGGGACTGCCGAAGAACTTATGCAAGCTGCGAAGACTGCCCCTGCCGGTGTTTCGGAAGCCCTCCTTCAGCAGGCGGCGTGGAAAGCAATCGGTCAGGGTGACGCTGACGCGGCCCATCAGATCGTCGAAAAGATCGCTGATCCCAGGCAGCGCGCCGAGATGGAATTGAATCTGGCGCGCCGGTCTTTCGAGCGCGCCCAATCGGAGAAGAAAATCGCGGAAGCTCGCTCATTACTGTCGCGCTTGCCCGCGGAGGAGCGCATCGCTTTGTTAGCCCAGATGGCCACATCGGCCGCGAGCGACGGCAACAAGGCAATGGCTATCGATCTTCTAAACGAGGCAGAAGCTCTGCTGGGATATCGCGCCCTGAACTACCAGCAGCTCGGGGCCGAGCTGCAGATCTCGACCGCTTATGAGCAACTCAATTTGAGCAAGAGCGCCGGGCTCGTCGAGAAGGCAATCAATCAGCTCAACGAGCTGGCAGTCGCCGCACTTGTATTGAACGGATTTGACCTTCAACAGTACTTCAGGGATGGTGAGCTGGTTATCAATGGCGGCAATCAGTTGAGTCAACTGGCTCAGGAGTCAGCTCAGAGGCTGGGCTCGCTTTCGCGATATGATTTTGATCGCGCCAAGTCAGTGGCTGAAGAGTTTCAGCGGCCGGAAATGCGAATCATGTCGCTGCTGCAGATCGCTCAGGCAGCGCTAACCAGCGAAGGCCACTGACCACAGATCGACACTCGGCGACGCTCCTCACTATCGAGCTGCCCGTGCGGCGAATTTCACCCGGCCATTATCAACCCCGACAATAAAGTCTACGGCTTCGGTCGCCAGATGATCTTTGATGTGCTCGGCCCGCGACGTGATGAATTGAGTGAAGATTTCCAGACTCAACGCTCCCAGTCTCTCACCGCACTCACGCTTGGCTGCGACCAGCCGATCGTAAAGTTCGCTGACCTTTTCCGGTTCAAGCTGCGGATCGTGACAACGAATCGCGGCGATGTGTCCGCGCATCGCGATCTGAGCTTCAGCCGTCGGCGGCCTACCGCTCTCTTCGCGATCCTGAGTCTGCCTGCGCCACAGCTCACGCATGACATTGTAGCGCGCAACCAAACCGTTATAGCGAAAGCGCTGGCCGAACGTCAGTCCGCGTGCGTCATATAAACGCTTGATCGCGGTATCGACTCGCCCCTTCGTCTCGAGAGGCGGACGAGCCGTCCCACCGTTGAAAAAAATGTCGTACTCAACCTTCAGTCGTCGAATCTCGTATTCAAGACGGTCGAGCTCCTGGTCAATGGCATTGTCTACGTTGGACTCCATAGGACTGCTCCAGGAGGGCTTGGGTGTAACCAGTAGGGGTTGTGTTAGAATGTACGACAGACACTGACCCGTGTCAACGGAAATCACATGAATCATCTGCTTAGATCGTTGCCCTCGATCGAGCGGCTGCTGGAGAGGCCGTTGGCATTACAGCTTTCCGAAACTCGGGGCCGCGAGCGCGTTCGAGACTGGCTTCGCGAGATTACTGGCGACCTACGCGGACAACTTGAGAACGCGCAGTCCTCGGTCCACAGTCCTCAGTCCTTGATTGAAGAAGTCGAGCGACTGCTCGAGGCGCGAGCCGCGGCGACCTCGCGACCGTCGCTCAGGCGAGTCGTCAATGCTACTGGTGTAATCCTCCATACCAATCTCGGAAGGGCTCCGCTAGCTCGCCAGGCGGTCGAGGCCCTCTCGGAGACTGGCCCTCACTACTCGAATCTGGAATACGACTTGAATCGCGGCGAGAGAGGACGCCGCGAGGGGCATTGTCAGGACTTACTGACCCGGCTTACCGGGAGCGAGGCGGCCGTTGTAGCAAACAACAACGCTGCGGCCGTGTTGCTTGTGTTGAATACACTCGCTGAAGGCGGCGAAGTGATTGTCTCGCGAGGTGAATTGATAGAAATCGGCGGCAGCTTTCGAATTCCCGATGTGATGGAAAAAAGCGGCGCCGTCCTTCGAGAGGTCGGCACGACGAACCGAACGCGCATCGCCGATTACGAGCGCGCGATCAACGAACGAACGCGTCTGATTCTGCGCGTGCATCCGTCGAACTATCGCATCATTGGATTCACCCAGCGGCCGACGACGCGCGAGATCGCGGAGCTTTCTCGGCAAGCAAACGTTCCTTCCTTCGAAGATCTCGGCTCCGGTTGCCTCATCGATCTCTCTCCTTACGGCGTGAAGGACGAACCTGTCGTCGCGGAGTCGCTTGCCGCAGGAATTTCAGTCGTCTCGTTTAGCGGCGATAAGATGCTGGGCGGGCCGCAAGCGGGAATCATTGCCGGCTCAGGCGAGATCATTGCCCGCGTGAAGAAGAATCCTTTGATGCGAGCGCTAAGAGTCGACAAGGCGACCTACGCCGCGCTTGAAGCGACGCTCCGATTATATGAACGAGGGGTGGCTCGCGAAGAAGTGCCGGTGATTCGCGCCATTGCAACGACTCGCGAAGAGCTTGTGGAACGCGCCTCGAGTTTTGCAGAGGCAATCGCGCGAATGTCGAACGGCAGATTCAAAATAAGTTTGGAGGATAGCTCATCCGTGATCGGCGGAGGCTCGGCGCCTGAGGTCACGCTTCCGACTGTGGTCATTGCGTTGCACCAACAAGGCGCTACCGCGTCCGCGTTGGAAGAGCGTCTTCGAAAGCGAGACATTCCGATCATCACTCGCACTGAGCGTGATCGAGTCATGCTCGACTTACGAACCGTAACGATCGATGAAGAAGCAATAATACTCGACGCCATAGCTGCGCTATCTCAGGAGACTTCAGTGGAAATATCGGCTCGGACCAGTGCCGTGTGAATTTCTTAGTTCGGAATCGCGGCGATGCTTGCGATCCCGAATCAAACTCTAAGGACAGACAAATGTTGTTTTTACTTCTAAACCTCCTTCAACAGCAGACGAGGTTATCAAAGGTAGTGATTGTTGGGGCGGTGCTCTTGTTTATTGCGGGGGTATCATTGCTCGTCTACTTTTACCGGCGATACCAGCGCATCGAGAAGGAACCAGAAGAAGATTGGGACCTGTCGCGCCGAAGTCTCTTCGTAAATGTGACTCCTCCGGCGCAACGCGCTGAAGAGCCCGCGCCAGTCGAGCATTCGGTCGCGATCCAACAACGGTCTGCCGAACCGATTGCACCTGTTGCAGAGGGCACTCGCGAATTTGCCGGCACAAAGCAATCAGAGCCGGCCGTAGTCGCACCACCTGAGCATGAAGTTCGCGCTCACCAAGAATCGCCTGTCGAGGTGAAGCCAGAGCCGGCGGCGACGCAGATCCTTGCGAGCCCGTCGCCCGTCGAGCCTGCAATACATAAAGAAACTGGGGATGAGGTTTGGGGCGACCTCGATCTGCAAGAGCAGCACGTTGCTGACACTGCCAGCAAGGCGGAGCCGTTGATGGCGCCGGCGCAACCGCCGCGTTCGGCTCGAGTCGAGGAGCGCTCACATCGCGAGCCGTTTGAATCGCCTCGCATTGAACGAATAACTCATCGCGAATCTTATGAGCCGCCGCGCATCGCGCCGTTGACGCCTCGTAATCAAAACGAAGTCACTCGTGAGTTGCAATCACCTTCAGCTCCAGCTCGCGCGGAAGCAACCGGAGCCCTAACTCCAGAGCGAGAAACTCGTGAGCTTGCAGCAGTACCTTTCGTAGCTTCGCCGGAGAAGGTAGCCCAGCCTGCGGTTGCCTCAAGCCAAGCTTACAGAGCGCCGGCTGGTTCGGTGCTCGGGCTTCCGGCCGAAGCTTCGGACCGGCCGTTGATCCTTGGTGATCCCGTGCGGCCTGCGAGTGAGGCGGGGATTGAAGCGCTGACCAACTACGGCAAGGATCTGTCACCAAAGTCCGGCCGCGGCGGAACAATCGCGCTTTTGGTGGTCGTGCTGTTGTTTGGCGGCGCAGTGCTCTTGTACCTGGCTGTTCCATCGGTCCATTCGCGAGTGGGTGCGTGGGTCGCTCACATGCGAGGGACTGACACGGAGGCGGCTCGATTTGCTGCGTTGAAACCGGTGGCTCAAATCATCCCGTCTTATCGTCCCGAAGTGAATAAAAACATGGTCACCGCAAGAGGCGCTGTCGATAATATCTCCGACGAGCCGCTCCAAAGCTTGTCAGTCGAAGTATCGCTGCAGCGTGGAGGAGATGGGCCACCCGAAGTCCGTAGCGTCCCTGTTACTCCCGATCCCGTGCCACCGGGCCAACGAGGCATGTTTGAATTTGAGTACGACGGAAAACGCGACACGGGCTTTGTAGGATACAAGATCACAAAGCTCTTCAGTAACGGGACAGAAGTCAAATTTCGCGCACCGAATCAAAAATAACTAAGTCCGCTTGAGACACCTGAATCGACTTCAATCGTGGTCTAACGTATCGGCGCTCTTCATCTATGTCAGACCTCACTGGCCGGCCAACTTGGGCTGAGATCAATCTCGACAATCTTGTCCACAACTTTCGTGTGACAAAGGAAGCCGTAGGTCCGGACGTAGCGATAATGGCTGCCGTGAAGGCAGATGCTTATGGTCACGGTGCGGTTCAGTGTGCGCGAGCACTTGAAGAAGCGGGCGCGGCCTGGTTTGGCGTTGCGCTTCCGGAAGAGGGTTCGTTGCTGAGAGAGGCCGGCATCTCCGCACCCATCCTTTGTCTGGGAGGCTATTGGAAAGGCCAGGAAGAAGCATTGATTGATCGTGGCTTGACTCCCACTATATTTCGAATGCAGGCGCTTGATCAGTTGAACAAAGCTGCGCGCGCTCGCCAAAGCATTATCGACTTTCATCTGAAAGTGGACACAGGGATGGGAAGACTGGGCGTTCCGCGACAGGAGCTTGATCGCTTCCTCGATGACATTGCTCGATTTGAAAACGTGCGGCTTGATGGAGTCATGACTCACCTGGCCTCGGCCGACTGCGAAGACCATGCCGACTTCACTGAACAGCAGATCGAGTCTTTTGAAACGGCCGTTGAACTTGTTCTCAGTAAAGGGCACAAACCGAGATGGATCCATGCGGCAAACAGCGCGGGAACGCATGCGTACCCAAGGTCTCGCGGGAATCTGGTTCGGTTGGGCGGCGTGCTTTACGGTTTATGGCGCGACGTAACCAAAAGATCTGTGCAGCCGCTCGATTGGTTGCAGGTTATGTCGCTCCACTCACGCATCATGCTTTTGAAGTCCGTGCCCTCCGGCAGCCAACTCGGTTATGGCGGGACATTTGTGACCACGCGCGAAAGCCGAATAGGGACGGTGGCGGTAGGCTATGACGATGGACTGCGTCGCGAGCTTTCGAACCGCGGGCGCGTCATAGTTCGAGGCCAACTGGCGCCAATTGTAGGACGCATCAGCATGGATTTGACGCTCATCGATGTAACCGAGATCGAAGACGCGGCAGTTGGTGATGAAGTTGTGCTCATCGGCAGTCTTGGTCCGGCTCACATCACGGCCGAAGAAGTCGCCGCTCAAATCGGAACCATTTCCTATGAAGTTACCTGCGGAATAAGCGGCCGCGTACCCAGAGTCTATCTCCCCGAGCCGCGTTGCTGACCCTCAGATGATGCAGGCAGTTCTAACGTCAGACGCGAGAACACAAGAACTTAGGCGCTGAATTAACGCTACTTGCAAAGCTATTCAGCTTGCCCTCACATCTTTTTCATATATAATCTCCGCATTGCTGTGAGCGGATACGACAGGTCCCTCGTGACACGGGGTAGCGGTAATTCTTTTTCAAAGCCGGTGTGTTGGGGTTAACTATGCAACAGCGGTCGCCTGCAGTTACGAAAGACGTTTTCGAAAAAGCTGTGGGCTTCACCAAGGCCGATGAGTTCAGGCGGGCCGGACTTTATCCTTACTTCACCGAGTTTTCCAGCGGGGCTGACTCCGGCGAGGCCGAAGTGATGATGGGCGATCGACGCATCCTCATGTTCGGCTCAAATAACTACCTCGGTCTCACGACAAATCCTGAAGTGAAAGCCGCAGCAAAGCAGGCCATCGATCTTTACGGAACTGGGTGCTCGGGCTCGCGAATGCTAAACGGCACTATGGATTTGCACGTTCGGCTCGAAGCCGAGTTAGCGCGATTCATGAAGCGCGAGGCGGCGCTGGTTTTCGGAACGGGCTTTCAAACGAATCTTGGAGCACTTTCGACAATCGCTCAAAAAGGCGACGTAATAATAGCCGATCGCAACATACACGCTTCGATTCTTGATGGTTGTCTCGCTTCATTCGCGCGAACGACTCGGTTTCGTCATAACGACATGGCCGATCTCGAGAAGGTGCTCGCTGGTCTCCAGCGCGACGAAGGCCGGCTGATCGTCGTGGACGGCGTATTCTCGATGGAAGGAGATACGGCCAATCTACCAGAGATTGTGAGACTCGCGCGGAGCTACGGCGCGCGAATATATGTCGATGAAGCTCACGCAATCGGCGTGTTGGGAAATAACGGTCGGGGCAGCGCCGAGCACTTCGAGGTCGAAAACGAAGTCGATGTCGTGATGGGAACTTTCTCGAAGTCTTTTGCATCGATCGGAGGGTTCGTAGCTTCAAGGCGCGATGTGATCGAGTTCATTAAACACCACAGCCGCGCGTTCGTTTATTCAGCTTCGCTTGCTCCCGCGAACGCGGCAGCCGTTCTCAAAGCAATCGAAATAATCGAACGAGAGCCCGAGCGCCGCAGCCGCCTCCGCGATTTGAGCGCGTCGTTGAGGCGTGAGCTGCTGAGGCTGGGATTCAAACTACTTGATGGCTTCACGCCGGTAATTCCAGTTGTTGTCGATGATGAAGTGCTGGTCTGCAAGTTTTTCTGGGAGCTGATGAGCGAGGGCATTTACACGAACCCGGTGCTCGCTCCCGCAGTCTCGCACAGTCTCGTGCGCATAAGCTGCATGGCTACACACACCGACGAGCATGCTGAGCGCCTTCTTGAATCAATGTATCGAATTGGTATGAAGCTGCAACTGATAAACTAACGATGAATTGTGAATGATGAACGATGAACAGTGTTCATCATTCATCATTCATCGTTCATCATTCTTCTATGAGGCGAATCGCCGTAACCGGTATCGGAGTTATAGCGCCGACTGGCGTGGGGCGGGACTGCGTTTGGGCTGCGCTTGTCGACGGCAAAAGTGGAATATCGCGTATCGAGAACTTCGACACTTCGAATCTGAAGACCAACATTGCAGGCGTTTGCCGTGACTTCAATCCAGAGAAACATTTTGACGAGCGCGAGCTGTCACGGCTTGATCGAGTTTCCCAACTCGCGATAGCCGCTACTGAAATGGCCACTCGCGAAGCCGGCCTGACAAACGGGCAGCTTGATAGTTACGACGCAGGTGTATACCTCGGAACCGGCTTTGGTGGCCAAGGCTCGATCGAAGAATTCTGCAGCGCCTTCTTTGTAAACGGAAAAGGACGCCGCTCGGCTATCGCCATTCCGAAGTCTATGTACAACGCTTCGTCGTCGAACATATCGATACGTTTTAAGACTCGCGGACCGAACATCACGGTGACAACTGCGTGCTCATCGGGGGCGAACGCGATAGGGCAAGCGTCTCACCTCATTCGCCACGGTCACGCCGAACGAATGATCGCCGGAGGAGTTGACGCTCCGATTACTCCCGTCGTGATGGACGCCTGGAAAGAGATGCGAGTGCTGTCGACGAAGAACGAACCACCCGAGCGCGCCTGCAAACCGTTCAGTGCCAACCGTGATGGATTCGTGCTTGCCGAAGGCGCGGGTATCGTAGTGCTTGAGGACCTTGAAACCGCCGCCTCTCGAGGCGCGCACATTTACGCTGAAGTAATCGGCTATGGCTCGACCGCCGACGCATCGCACATCACTTTTCCCGATCCGGACGGCGAAGCTCACGCGATATCGCGAGCGCTCAAAGACGCCGGAGTAAAGCCTGAGGAAATCGACTACATCAACGCTCACGGAACCGCAACGAAACTTAACGACGCTTCTGAAACCGAAGCGATCAAGCGCGTGTTTGGAAGTCGCGCTTACGAAATTCCCGTCAGTTCTATCAAGTCAATGCTCGGACACTCAATGGGCGCTGCCGGCGCGATTGAGTTCATTGCGACTGTGCTTGCGATTGAAAATCAGGTGATACCGCCCACGATAAACTACGAAGAGGCGGATCCGCAGTGTGATCTCGACTATGTCACCGAAGGCTCCCGTCAGGCCGCGCGGTCAACACCTCTCCGGACCGCAATCTCCAATTCGTTCGGCTTCGGCGGCAATAATGCAGTCCTTGTCCTCCGGGCACCAGTGCAGTAGTATCAAGCTTCAAAATTCCAGGCAGCACCAGTATCAATGTTGAGGAGATGACAAGATGACCCGAGAAGCTGTCGAATCTATTGAAGACGCAGTGAAAGGCATCATCGTCGCCGAGCTTCGCGTGGATCGCAGTCAATTGGGCCCGACTACCCATTTGATGAAGGATCTGGGCGCCGACTCGCTGGACGCTCTCAACATCGCCCTTCGGCTGGAAGAGCGCTTCAGAATTAAGATCCCCGACGATGCTATTCCGAAGTTTCTAACCGTCGGTGATATCATTCACGGAGTCAACGAGCACCTTGCAGTCCAGTAGTTCAGACGACGCTGCTCCCATCGAGCTCCTTATCCCAGCCAGCAATGAATAAATCATTTAGCTGCGCAGAACCGTCCGCGATCTGCCGTCCTCTCGTTGTGCTGAGGCTGGCTACTGGCCGTACAGCTTTGGATTGTAGAATGGGGCAAGAAACCGCACTTCTCAGCCGAGCGCGGACTATCGCGTCTGGGCGAATCTTGTCTCCGGAGCCGACTTGAGATCCTTTTGGAATCGGAGAATCCACCGATCGAAGAGGTGCCGGAAAACCGGGTTTGTACAATCCGACATAATCTCATCGGCTGTTTCTGGTCTCCCTCGCCGGCGGGCACCTTCGGCCGACAGAACGCACAGCATGTTGCGGTATGCTTCTGGTGCATTGAATTGGCGTAGATTCAACATGAGTGCGTCCACCAACACATCTTCATTAATAATCAACTGAACCTGATCAGCTAATTCTCTGAACCATCTCTCAGACTCCTCCTTTGGGAAGGCCAGGGAGTCCGTGTTTCTTAGGTCCTCGCCCGGCTCATATGAAACGGAGTTGTTGAGGTACTCAATATCGGAACAATAAACGTGAAGGCTGTTGCTTATCTGGTTGTACTCTCCTAGCGCAACGTCCAGCCATCCGGCAAGCACTTCTTGAAGAGTTGTGAACTGCACAAGGTTATACGGAAGGCCTCGATAGAGGTCGTTGCTTCGAAGGATCTGCATCCATTCAAGTCTGCCACGACGCACCTTCAGTATTGATAAAACGTTGCAAGGCACGTCGGCATCAGCTTCCTCGCCAGTATCGCTCGGTAGGTCGATTCGGCCGTCCCAGATCTGAAGGACTGCTTGACGGCTCTGTGGTTTGAACTTCAGCGCTTGATAAGCCCTCTCTATTTGGTCTATTCCAAGGTGATGGCGCAGACGGTAACCATAAGCGCCGTGGTAGTTTTCACGGTGACCTGCGAACTTTGGCAATTGCCGGTTGAAGTAGTTAAGAAACGCTGAATCGTTGCGTCCTGTGATAATCCAAATTGTTTCGGCGATCGCAAATGCAGGATTGATCGGGGGGAACCGAGAAGTCACCCACCGCTGAGTGGGCTCAGAGAGGGACATCGCTGAGTGCAGGAGTTCGCGTGTGTCTCCGGCGCGGCTCGATTGTTCCGTCCCTTCGCCTCTGCGGAATGCTAATGCGACTGTGCGCCAAACCTCATCCGCTGTTCGTCCTTCAAATACTCGAAACATACTTCTCCCGATGTGCTATGAGTTCGTTCAATCCCCACTTGGGAGGATACCACAAGGTAATCGACGTAGGGTTGAATCGGTACTTTTGCTTGATTCGTGTCCGACCGGTAATGCCTGAAATATCCGGATGATTTATGCGAGCGTACTTGTCAACTTCACAAAAAAGATTCTGGCAATCAATCAATTGTAACGGCCGCCCCCAAAGCGACTGAAACTTTAAACCCAGGCGATTGAACTCTGCTTGCTGTCTGTCAGCCATGACCTTAATGATTTCGGTCTCGTTTAACCCACCGAGGTCCGCGAAGCATTTGCGAATGCCGTCACGAGCACCAGGGCCGGGAACAACGAACTCCATTTCACTGAAGTTCAGTACATCGCTGTAGTTCAGATCGGTCACGTACTGATAGGCTAGAAAGTTACCAATCGTCGGATACGACCGCAGCAATTCGAAAGCCTCCTTCATTGAGGGTGCCTCACCCAAACGTTGGGGTAGTCTGTCTCTCATCATCCGGTCAAGCAGTTTAAGATGCATGCTGTGCTTTCTTTCAGCTAAGAGCAATTGACCGCCCGACGGCATGATATACGCGGCGGAGTATATCCGAAGACCGTCAGTCGCCGCTTTGTCCAGTACGCGTTCATAACGTTTAAGCGAATAATCATTAAATGACGGAATTCCGAAGTCTCGCCTGAGCAGCTCCCAAGTCTCGATCTTGTTAAAAAACTTGAACAGTAGTGTTCTAAAGAAAATCTCGTCTGGCGATTGATCGCCCTCGTAAATCACATTCTTAATTAGGTATTGACTAACTCGATCAGATGCTCGATAGGCGTTCGTGAACTTATACTGCCGGAGGATTGGATCATCGGTCCATGGAGGAGCATCACCATCTAAGCGCCTAAAGAAAACGCGTTGGCGTTCTGCCGCGAACCTCCAGTATGTGTCATAGACTACCGTTACTTTCGCAGGTGCAAGTCGCGTGAACAAAACAGCGCTGCGCTTTGCTCTTGTCCTAAAGTCTAGTTGGAGTTGGTCGACAGGCTTCGTTCGCCGTTGCGTCATTTGCGTTCGCTTAACTCCTCACCTAGGTGGATGCGATCTAGCACTTGCGACAGGACATCAGCAAGGTCACCCTCATTCCTTATCCGCCAAACCGGGTAGCGGTCACTCTCCCGCTCAGCAAGCTTGCCGTACTCATCGGAAATTGCTTTCCATTCAGCCGTTGCATCGCAGCCAATAGGATCTGAACGAGTTATCAAGAACACTGAGGTTGGAAGCTGTGTCCCCCAAGAAGCGTGCTCAACCTCCACCATCTTCTGAAGCAATATTGGATTTGCGCCGCCAACTTTGCCATACACTAGAGTCGACCACCAGAATCGATCAAGCACCACACTAAGCCCATTCCGAAGCGTTGGAAGAATTTTCGCTTCAATAGCGTCGATATGAGCCGCGATATGCAACAGTTGCAGGCTTGTCGGGGTAAGAGCCCGGATTCCCGCTGACTGAGTACTGTGATGCAGGTCGTGAACCAGTTTTCCGAGAGTACCGACGTTCTGTCCAGGAAAAGCGAAGTAGGCGCATCGAACGCCTGTTGCATTAAGAGATTCTGCAAGAGCGTGTGAGAGTGCGGTCTTGCCAGAACCATCGGGTCCTTCAAAGACGAACAGCTTTTCGCGTTTTGGCATTTCCCTCATCTCCGAGAAGATCTGTTCTTATTAGGCAGTTGATTCGGCGCGTTGCTGTTGTTTTCAAGAACCGTCCGGTTGCGATTCAAATTCTCCAAGGTATTGTTGTTTTGGGGGATTCTTTCAACGGCCGCCGGAGTTGAAGTCGGCGGTCGCGTCAGATCTATGATTGTTTTGATGAAAAGCCCGAGCAGCGCGATAATTAGTGGTATGAAGATGGCTCTCCACATCACCATCTCCCTTTTTAGCCAATCAATCTGCTTCTTAAGCGCTGCAGGCGATGCCAGCTTACCTTGCATAAGATTTTGATCATCTGACGTGATGCCATTTTGTCCGGCATGCTCACCGTCGTAGATATTCGTTGTCGGCTGACTTAAATCACTAAACCAGATCAAAAAAACGGGATCACCTTGCGTAAGCACAATATTCTGGCTCCCAGCGTTATACACGGCAAATTTCAGACATCCCTTGAATCCAGGATCAACATGGAAGCCGGACACGTTGATAAGGCCGCGGCATTTTATGCTGAATCGAATCGAAATGAAACCAATCACATCACTTGGAATTGCGACAACTTCCTTAGTCAACAGAAGTCCGAACTGACCAGGTGGAATAATTAATTGCTCGAGGTCCTCCAGCTTAAGCTTCTTGCCCTTGCGATCGGAGGTCACTGATGCCTCGTTACCTAATGACAGTTCATAGGCTCCATGTTTGACACGGTCAGGATTAAAAGGACGTACGATCTCGGCCAAAGCCTGTTTCTGAAGTAATTTCTCTGTCGCCCAGAATGACATAATTTTATCGTCCCTGATTCTCAACCATAGGTCTTTCTGACAACTGTGCCCTGACAACCTCCTTCAATTTGAGCATTGCTGATTTTGTGCAACCGCCTAACTGCGGCCGTCCGATAAAACAGTTCAGTCTTATCAGATTGAGTCTGAGTTCGCTAGCCATGAAGAATCCCAGATGGCATAGGCCCAAGTAGTTACCATACGCCCGATCAAAAATGTACTGCGCAGGATAGTAAGCATTGACTGACATCCCGCCGCTGTCGTCGTAACTGAAACTGACCTGCTGAAGGCAAGGAAACACAGATCGCGGTGATCCATTGTGATCTCTGATTGGATCGAAGCATGCGACCTGAAGCGCTGATTGACGAGGCCTTCTGGCAGCTTCAGCAGCGCGATACCACAGATCGATAATGTGCTCCAATTGATTCCTTGTTTCATTTAAGATCTTCCCTCCTTTGCCTCTTACACCTTGAAAGGCGACCATTCGCTCAAAATAAGTCCCCTTCCTGTTCAGAGGATTTCTGGCCCTAAGTCGCGGCAGATATTCTTGCATATAGAACTCTGAGAATGCCCGAATGTGAGGGCGTCCTCTCTGATTCCAAACCTTAAACGGAAAGATGACCATGGCAGAAACGTCACACGGAAATTTTCCGTGTTCTCTAAGCGCCACATCTAAGGCGTTCCGTATCACTGGATCTTCGGTCGCAAGACCATTGTTGAATCCTTCGATCGAAATCACCAGGGGAGACAGGTCACGACCGGGCTCCTCCATAACATTCTGAAACGCCCTGCCCCACGCGTATGATAAGTTTGTGTCCTCAAATAGTCGCGGGCATTTCGTCGACATCGGGATCCTCCAAGTGACGGTAAATACTTCTGCCAATGAAGTCCTTGCGTGAGACGCGGATAAACGACGCCCACGATCCATCCTGGGTCTCCCCGCGTGTAATGCCGGGAATCCGGCCTTCGACAAGTAAGCCAAGGGAGTGATGATCAATGACACTCACGCTCTGCCCCTCAAGACTCACATCCTCGGGTAGAATCGCTAACTCGCCTACTTCTAAATCTACTGCAACGCTAATCCATGCGCGATCTACAATTACCAAATGCGGAGCTGGATTACTGGAAACTAGGGAATGTCGTATTTGCCTTGGAGTTGACTTCAACAATCTCTCTGTTTGCGCGTCAGAGATCTGTTTCAATGAGTAATTGAGATGCTTAACCAATGTTTCGTATCCGACTCCAAGCTGTCCTGCGACAGTGTATATTTGCAGTGCCGTGCAGTCGTGGGATTTCCAGTTGCGTCTCGCAAATGCTTCGTTAACAGCCCACGGCGGCATCAGCAAAGAACTCGCGAAAGTGTTTGCTAGCCGCTCGTCCGATTTGCACTCGTCCGGTCCATATATCTCCGCTATATCGGCCATTTCATCGAGACGCGTCCCGTGTCCGAATGCCCAATGTCCGAGTTCGTGGGCACACGAATACGCGCGACGACCCGGCGGACGCCGTGCGGGAAGCAAAATTGTCTGCGAGGTTTTGACATACATACCACCTAAGCTGTTCTCCGCACAAAATATCACCTCTACTCCAAGCCGATCAGCAATGTCATAAACACAAACAGGTTCTGACCTTGACACCGACAAGCGCCGCCGGATTTCGAGCGCTTTGCGCAGACCTTGCCTGCCGATTTCCTGACGATTGCTCACTTCTGAGCCCCTCCTGCCTTGCGGAGGCTGCGAAGCAATCGAAGCACTCGGTCCAGATCTTCTTTCTTCAGCTTCGCGAGTTCACGCGCGGCCAATTCGACGGCAGGACTCGGTACTTCTGATTGATCATTCGTTAGCCACGAAAGCGAAACGCTATAGATCTCAGAAAAGCGCGTAAGCTCTTCAGCTGAAACTTTTCGACTGCCAGCTTCGATCTGGGAAATGCTTGGCCGATGCAACCCAAGGAGTTTACCTACTTGTCCTTGAGAAAGCCCCGCGTGTATCCTGGCTTCTCGAAGGCGCGCCGCGAGTGACGTACGTACGATGTTGTCTTCAGCCATTGTCGTTATCTCTGTTTTGTTCAACCAGCTTGCACACGAGATCCACAATCTCACCAACCCGTAACGCTCGTTTGCCTTTATCATCCACGAACGGATTTACGCGATGAGGAATACTGTATTGGAGTTTCTCGCTGATGGCGCAAGCAAAGTCTAGACCGTCATGACTCTCAAGACCCAACTCTAGAATAGGGTCGGTGGCTTCAGTTATCTCAACGTGATCTTTGTGATCGAGGGCCTCTTCAATGCTTTCGATTACAAATTCCCGAACCTGGTCTCGGCTTATCATAAATCAGCCTCCTTACGAGTGGTAAGGAAATCTTACGCCCGTATCTGGGACTCGTCAACCCTGGAGACCAACCTTACGTCCAAGTTTGGGTTGAAGGCGCCGCATCTCAATCTTCTTCGAGAATCGAGGTGCGTGTTGCCTGTTTCATCTACGCTGCCATATAGTCGGATTGCTGTGGTTGCTCAGAAATAATTGCCGACCGTGAATGACACGAACGAACAAGACTTTGGGCCATTGGTGGAAGCAAAAAAAAGGAGCAAGCTCAGACTTGTCAGCGGTGTGTACCTCACCGCGACGAAGACGAGTCAGGGGCGGTAGCCGATGTCTTCAACAATTCCTGAGGTGGTATATGGACCCGGACACATTTCAGCAGTTCGGCAGAGCGCTACTGAACCTCGAAGGGCCAGTAATAACATGGTTGTTGCAAAATCTGTGTGCCGATGATGTCAAGTTCGGTGTGGAATCCTTGCTGTCGGGAATGCTAGTAGGTCCAGACATCGATCCAACGAATGTACTGTGCGCAGTAGATATTGCCGACCAGCAACTCCAAATGCCAAACCACGCAATAGTTCTTTACGATGCGGCCCTTGAATATATGAAAGAACATCCGGAATCTATATCGGCCGACACAGACTGTGCAGCAGCCAGTCTCAACCTCATTGACCTTCTCAGGAAACAACGTGACCGTGCTGGTTGGCTAAACGCAATAAAACGTGCGGCCGAAATGCAGATTAAACGTCCGGATCAGAAAGTGCAGATCGCTTACTGGTTGAACGCAGCGGGGGAGAAAAGACTCGCCTACGATTTGTACCTTAAGGCTATGGCCGCTGGGGATGAAGCGGTCGCGGCTGCATTGGACGTCGGGGTGGATGATTTAAAAAAGATGGGCAAAAAGTTAAAGGACGACTTTCAGGGTGATAATCAGTCGTAAGGGTCGGCCCACAATTATCCATCGTTCACCGCTCTCAGCTGAAATCTTCTCGACTGCTCAGTCCATCAACCCGAGCAAGTGAACTGAAGAGGACTGCCGAGCGCTGAGTCATCGGTTCGGTCAACGTATTGCCTCTTTCAATCTCACTGCTTTATAGTCGATGCGAGGCGAACTCAGGAAAATCGTCGGCCAATAGCAACATAAGGACGGTTCCCGAACGAGTAACCAGCAATGGAGCATCTGACCGAACAAACACCGAAGATCAAGCCGGACTTGTCGGCGCTCAGAATTCATCGCGACGACGAAGAAGCGGGCTCGCGGCGCGGATTGCGAGCGGTCCTGCTCGGCACGCTGCTCGTCGTAATAGCGGGAGCTCTTCTTGCAGGCTATCGCGTGTGGAACTCGGCTACGATGCCCGAAGTTGAGGTCGCTCGAGCGACCGTCGAGTCTTCAAGCGCAGGGATCGAGATACTCACGGCCACCGGCTACGTGGTTGCCGATCGAAAGGCCGCGGTCAGTCCTAAGATCTCAGGGCGTCTCGAGTATCTCGGCGTGGACACCGGCAGCCGCGTGAAGCCCGGGCAAATAATCGCGCGACTCGAACATCACGATCTTGATGCGCAACTGAGTGATGCGAAGAGCGTCCTCGCCAATTATCAGGCCGCCCACAATCAGGCCGAAGCGGAACTCGAACAGGCTCGCGCCGCGCTCACTCAGGCTCAAGCCAATCGCCAAAAGAGCACTCTCGAACTCGCTCGACAAACAAGGCTGCTTCAAGATGGAGTAACATCGAAGGCCGAATCCGATAACGCAACAGCGCAGGCCCATGTCGACGAGGGTCAGGTGCGCTCCGCAGAAGCGCAGATCAGAGCCATTCAATCGAAGATTGAAGCTTCCACTTCGCAAGTCCACTCCGCTGAGGCGCGCATTCAATACATTGAAGCGCAGCTCGAATACACAAACATTCGCAGTCCGTTCGAAGGCCTGGTGATCTCGAAAGACGCGGAAGTAGGTGAGACGGTGGCGCCGGCGATATACGGCGGCGCGAACACTCGTGGATCAGTCGTCACAATCGTCGATCCGAACACGCTCGAGGTCGAAGCCGACATCAACGAGTCGAGCATCGGAAAGATTACGCCGGGGCTCGAGGCCGAAGTCACGCTGGACGCTTTACCGGGTGAGAAGCTGGCCGCCGAGGTTCGCAAGATCATTCCTACTGCTGATCGCCAAAAGGCTACGGTGAAGGTGAAAGTGCGCTTCAAGGAAATCGATCCGCGAATACTTCCCGACATGAACGCGAAGGCTACTTTCATGCAAAGGCCGGAGCAAGGCGCACAAACAGGAGCATCTCGCGTTACCGTTCCAAAGTCCGCCATCAATCAACGCGACGGAAAGAGTATGGTGTTTGTCTTTAGCGACGGCCGGCTCGTGTCGCAGCAGGTCGCAGTTGGGAATGAAATCAATGATCGAGTGGAAATCAAACAAGGGCTCGCTGGTGGAGAGCAGGTTATCATTCATGCCGCCGAGAACCTGACGGACGGCTCGCGGGTAAAAGTGAAAACGGGGAATTGATGCGTGAAGCGTGATGCGTGATTCGTGAAAAGCCGAGCGCATTCCTTACGCATCACGTTTCACGAATCACGTGTTGGGAGTCTCAAAAATGGCAGAAACGCTCATCAACCTCTCGCGAGTAACGAAGCATTATCGACGCGACACCATCGATATCCCAGTGCTCGATAACATCGATCTGGAAGTCGCTCACGGAGAGTTCCTCGCGCTGATGGGACCTTCGGGTTCGGGCAAGACGACCCTGCTGAACCTGATCGCCGGAATCGACAAGCCCAACTCTGGCCGCGTCGTAATCGACGATAAAGAGATCACCAAACTCAGCGAGCAACAACTCGCAAAATGGCGAGCACGTCACGTCGGATTCATCTTTCAGCTCTATAATTTGATTCCCGTGCTCAACGCCTTCGAGAACGTCGAGCTTCCTCTGCTGCTTACCAAACTTTCGAAGAGCAAGCGGCGCGAGCACGTAATGACTGCTCTTTCCGTTGTCGGACTCGAAGATCGCGAACGTCATTATCCGCGGCAACTCTCCGGCGGTCAGGAACAGCGAGTCGCAATCGCGCGAGCGATCGTAACCGACCCTACACTGCTGGTGGCTGATGAGCCGACCGGCGATCTCGATGCAAAGTCCGCCGAGGAGATTCTCGATTTGATCAAGCGGCTCAACGAAGAGTTTCACAAGACGATCATCATGGTCACTCACGACCCGCGAGCGGCGAGTCACGCTCACGCCGTGCTGCATCTCGACAAGGGCGTGCTGTCGAGATCGGGAGGCGTCTATGAAGTACCTGCGGCTCATAACTAAAAACTTAGGTCGAAACAAAAGGCGCACAGTGCTCACAGTTCTGAGCGTGTCGGTGTCTGTGTTCCTCCTTGCGACGATGCAGGCGGTGATCGCGGCTCTGGGTTCGATCTCGACTCTAACCGGCGGCGAATACCGGGTAGTAGTAAGACGCAACACGTCGATTGCCGATTCGATGCCCGAAGCATACCGCCAGAAAATCGAGCAAGTGCCGGGAGTGGTCGCTGTTTGCCCTTCAAATTGGTTTGGAGGAATCTACAAAGAGGACAAACCGAAATATACCTTCGCGCAGTTTTTCGTTGACGCGAACACGCTCTTCGATGTTCAACTCGAAGCTCAGATCTCTCCGGAGGAGAAAGCCGCGTTTCAGCAGGATCGAACCGGCGCAATTGCCGGCAGGAAACTCGCCGACAAGTACGGGTGGAAGGTTGGCGACGTCATCGATCTTAAGGGCGCGATCTATCCGCTGGACCCGAGGCTCACGCTCCGCGGTATCTACACCGGATCACAGGAAACTAATTTCTTCTTTCATCGCGAGTATGTCGAGGAGGCTTTTGGCAGACCGGGCCGCGTCGGACAGTATCGCGTCAGGCTTGATTCACCCGCGAGCGCGCCTCGAGTTATGGAAGAGATCGACAGTATGTTCAAGAACTCTGCCGCGCCCACCAAGACCGAAACCGAAGCGGCGTTCGCGGCTGGTTTCATCTCAATGCTCGGAAATGTAAAAGGTTTGATAAGCGGTATTGGATTGATCGTTGTGTTCACGATAACACTGATCGGCGCAAACACTATGGCGATGTCGACCCGCGAGCGGTTCACTGAGGTCGCGGTGATGAAAGCCCTCGGTTTCAGACCGGGTGTGATTCTGTCGCTCCTGCTTTCTGAGTCAGTCTTGATAGCTTTAATTGGCGGAGCGCTTGCGGCGGTCGCGGCGAAAGTCGTATTTCAGTTCGTGGGATTGGGCGATGTGCTTGCGTTGTTTCTTCAGAACTTCAAGATCACGACAGGCACGATTGCGATTGCACTCGGCGCATCCGCCTTGATTGGTCTCGTCAGCGGTGGAATCCCGGCGTGGAACGCAGCACGGATAAGAATCGTGGATGGACTCCGACGAGTGGCATAAGTTCCGGGTTTCGCGTTCGGGATTCCGCACGAACCCGGAACTCGGAACTCGGGAACCCGGAACCCTAAGTGATGGCGATTCCCCTAAAATACAACCTTCGTAATCTCGTCGTCCGGCGCGTGAGCACGCTGATGACCGTCGGAACCATCGCGCTGGTAGTCGCGGTCTTCGTAGCCCTGTTCGCACTCGCCAACGGTCTAAACAGTTCGTTGATCGCTACCGGCTCTCCCGAGAACGTGCTCATACTCCGCCAGGGTTCTCAAACTGAAATGCAGAGCGGCATCAGCAAGGAAGCTTTTCAAATCATTCAGACTCTTCCCGGCATAGCTCGCGATCAAGATGGCAAGCCAAAGGCTTCAGCCGAAGTTGCAGTCGTCGTAAACCTCCCGCGTCGTGAGAGCGGCCAGTCTTCAAACGTCACTCTTCGAGGACTCTCGGAAACCGGATTCGCGCTTCGTCCGCAAATCAAGCTGGTCGAGGGCAGGATGTTTCGTCCCGACGTCGGCGAAGCAATCGTCAGCCGCAAGATCGCCGATCGGTTCTCCGGCGCAAGCATAGGGCAGACGCTGCAACTCGGGCGGCGTGCATTGACGATCGTTGGCGTGTTTGATGCGAGCGGCAGCTCGTTCGATTCAGAGATCTGGTCAGGCGTTAACGATGTTGCCGACGCCTTCGATCGCAGCGGATATTCTTCAGCTCTCGTCCGGGCCGAAAGCATCGCAACGCGCGATCAACTCATCAGTCGAATCGAAGCAGATCAACGATTGAAGCTCGAAGCAAAACCAGAAGTGAAATACTACGAAGAGCAGACCACCGCATCGGGACCGATTCGAGGGCTCGGTATTTTCGTCGCGATCATTATGGGCATCGGCGCGTGCTTCGGAGGGATGAACACGATGTATGCGGCGGTCGCTCACCGAACTCGCGAGATCGGCACGCTACGCGCGCTCGGCTTCTCGAAACTGAGCATAATGACGAGCTTCGTCATTGAGTCAATGATTCTCGCGCTGATCGGTGGAGTTGTCGGTTGTCTACTGGCGCTGCCGGTTAATGGAATAGCTACGGGAACGATGAACTTCAGAACGTTCAGCGAGCTTGCGTTCAGTTTTCGGATCACACCCGAATTGTTAGCTTCAGCGTTGATCTTTTCGCTCGTGCTCGGATTCATCGGAGGCCTGCTGCCTTCCCGGCTTGCCGCGCGAATGCCAATCATAAAAGCGCTGCGAGAGATCTGATAGTACGAACGGCATCCCACCACGCATAGAGATCCTTGCCGATAGGCATAGAACCTCCAAATTCACAGGTCGGCCGCACAAGTCAATACCCGAACGGGGGCTCCACGTATCCGTAGAAGGAGTCATGCAAGATGACGAGCGTAATGACAAGAGCCAGCAGGATCAAGGCAATACCTCCAAACCTACCTCTAAAGGTACTCGCGAAGCGGATCATTTGAGTCCCAGCGTAAATGATCATGATGCCGATCATAGCGTAGCTGATCTCGACAACTTGAAACGCTTTTCGAGCGCGCGTGGGGAACGCTGTTCTGTAAATGGCTCCCTCCGGCGCCTCGAGACGGGTGATTTCCCGTTGACCTACGACACTGCCGGAGACTGATATGCCCAGTGTTGGCTCTCCAGCCTAACTGATCTGTATTGTCGCACCGTCACCTTGCTCGAGAATATTCCATCTTGCCCCTATACGACCTGTATCGAGCCTTTTTGTCTCTAAGTCGAACCCGGTGGCATCTCTTGTTATTCGTCTTACAGAAGCTTCCAGAATTGGGGTGTCTCATTGACACGGACATCACAGCCGCTGAAGTCGTTCTCTGGAATGCTGGTAGTCGTCCAATTAGGACTTAAGATAGCGGCCCTGGCGTACCCAATGTCAAAAGATCAATTCGATCGAGAAGAGCAGCCGCCAGCCAATAAATTGGTTGCTGCCTGGACGGCACATTAGTACTTTTTCCGCGTGATTGTGCTTGATTTGTGAATAAGCATAAGCAAGCCCCAGAGGGGCGACCTGTCTGTAGTCGAGATAGCACCGATCAGCGGGAGCTCCGTAGGAGCGACCTTCGCCTGGCTCGCGCCTGGAATAAGCGGGTCGCTCCTACGGAGCTACGCGACGTCGCTCGCCCCAGGCTATAGACAGGTTGCCCCTCTGGGGCTTGCTTATTCTTATTTGTAAATCAGGCACAATCACTCTGACTGATCACTAGCTGTACTCGCTTCGCTTGTTAATCACTTACCTTTGCGACGACGTGCTCTTGCCGGAGCTGCCGAACAGTTTATTTGCGTGTTTGTACCTGCCAACTTGTTGAACGTATCAACCGCGAATTTCACCCGATCGCACGCGACCTTGATGGCGATGAACTCCGTGATGAACGAAGGCTGGTTTGAGCCAGCGCCTCCCCGGTATTGTTGAAGCGCCTTCCACACTTCATTAGCCGCAGCCTTTGTGAAAGGCGTGCCTTCGCCGAAGTCGCCGCGCGGATCCGTGTGCCAGCTCGTATTGCAAGAGAATGGATTCGGCTTATGGAATCGCCACGACTGATCGATCATGCACTTCTCGTGGGAGTAGGTGTCGCCGATTGCGTGGAGATAGATCCCAAGCGCTACCAGCGTCTTTGGCTGAACAGGCTTGCCCTTCGCGTTGAGCGGCAGTTGACTCGAGGTAGGCTTGGGTCCCGGCAGTGCAAAAGCCCAGTTCCTGATCCAATCAAGTTCAGGGCCTTTGTTTGTGCACGGAGCAGTGTACTTGTTATTCGGGTTTCCGTTCTTGAAGTACTCGCACGTATTGCCTTGAGAGCCGGGGACCGGCGCCTGCTCGTACTGCGACGAGCGGCGTGCGAAATGGTAAAGCAGACCGTTGGGACCGAAACGGTTTGTGTTGGCGATCGTCATTGTTATCGCCCGGTTTGTGAGCTTGTAGCCGGTGAAGGTTCCCAGGTCAACCGCCTCGCCCGCCACCGCTATCTCCTCCGCCTCGTCCTTGCTGAACCCTGCCTGCATGGCAAGGACGCGCACCATCTCATAATGAAAGGAAGCGTGAGTGGCCAGCCCGGTGATGGTGTTCGTCGCATCGGCGTTATAGCCGCGGGCAACTGGCAAAAGGCCCGAAAGCAGCATCGCCGCTGCCATCGCTATCGCGAGGCTGGTAGTCAAAGCATAACGTGCTACTTTGTCGGCTCTGGTTCGCTTGTGAGTCATGATGGTTTCCCCTTCTTTTGGTGAATTGAGAATCATTGTGTTCAGCTCGTTGCTTAGTACAACTGTCTTGACCGCTTGTTGTAACGAAGAGTCCAGACCATATTTCTTTGCACAATGAATGTCAAGAAGTTTTAGTGATCACGACTACTGGGTGATATTAGAGTCTATTGACGGTTGATGGGAAGCTCGCGATTGGTCAGCCGACGGCGCCGCGTTTCTGGCATCAGATCGCGAATTCGGTTTCGATAGAGAGTTGTGCTTTGCGCAGCTCGAATCGTGCGCGGCCCACATTGCCGCCTGGATTGAGCGCTAGCAGGAAGAAGTATTCGGAGGTAATTGGCCGCAGAAGGAAGGTCATCTTGTCCGTAGCTACAAGCATCTCGCGAAGGTCGCCTACATCTGTGTCCGAGGCTGTGTGAATGCTTCGACGAAGAAGCGTCGTCAACTCTGTTGCAATCAGATCGATGTCAAGCGACGAGTCCATGTCGAGAACGTGACGCTCGATTGTGATGCCGTCTACTCCGAGAATGACGACGGCTGCGCACCCTTCGACTCGATTTGCAAGGCTTGCGAGGCTGTCTAAGAAATCCACCACTCAGTCCTTTCGAAGCGGCGACGGGGAGACAGGTCGACGTGGCGAGATTGAGTCGCGGAGAAGGGGCGACCAAAAATCGGGCCTCGCCGTGTCACCCCGTCTCCGCGTCCCCGTGTCCTGTTCTACTGTCCGCCTTTACCGCTTACAACCGCAGCAGTAGTTGGTGCGGGCGCCTGCTTATCAGGCGCCGGCGGCGCAACAGCGCGCGATGGCGCAGTAGGATTGGGCAAGCCTTCGACTGAACTCCGTTGCGGAGCTCGCGGTCCAAGCGATCCATCGTTTCGAACGATTCGCGGAGTGATAAAGAACAGAATCTCGTTGTCATCGCGCCGCGTTGTTCGATGCTTGAAGAGCTCTCCCAACAGCGGTATGCGCGATACCCCGGGAGTTCTCACGATCGTGTGCCCTTCGGTGTCGATGTTGATTCCGCCCATCACCGTAGTTCCGCCGTCAGAAACAAGAACGGTTGACTCGGCCGATTGAGTGTTGATGCCGGGTGTGCCGTTGTTGAATTGACTTGCAAGCGAAAAGTCTACGGTGTTGTTCTCTGCGACGACGTGCATAAGCACCTGGCCGTTCTCTTCAACTATCTGCGGAGTAATTTCGAGCCTGAGCGCCGCAGTGACGAAGGTCGTGGTAACGGTGTTGTTGGAAACTGTCTGCACGGGAATCTGGACGCCGTTGACTATTTCGGCCGTCTTGTTGTCGGTAGTCGTGATTCGAGGACTTGCGATCGTTCGAATCTGGCCCTTTGTTTCCGACGCCGACAGCGCCATCGAGAGAATGCCGGTACCGATTGCGCCCGTCGTCAAGCTCAACACGCTGCTGGCCACTCCAGCGCGAAGCGAGGTGTCGGCGAGCGGGCCAAGCAGGTTCTTGCCCAAACCCGAAGTGCTTCCACTTCCGCTTCCTGAAGCGCCGCCTGTGCTGCCGGTGCTCCCACTGCTGCCGGAACTGCTGCCGCCAGCGGCGAGTCCGTTGTTGTTGTACTGAACCGGCGAGGTCTCAAACAGCCCAGTTCGTCCGTTCTTGCCCAGCACTCCCCCTGCTAACTCGCTTCCGACATCGCGAAGGAAGTTTCGGTTCGCGATCACGATTCGCGCTTCGATCTCGACCTGTGGCTCAGGCCGATCAAGCATCGCGATCATGTCCTCGACCACTCGCGTGTATTCCGGAAGGTCGGTGACGATCAAGCTGTTGGTTCGGACGTCGACTTCGGTTCGACCGCGCGGGCTCAAGCGGCTGTTGACGATCGACAGCAAGGACCCGGTGCCTGAAGCTCCCTGGCCTACGCCGCCGCTTCCGCCGCCGCTCGAGCTGCCGCCTCGTCCGGATGCGCCCGCGCCGGTGCTGCCAAGTTGTCCTGCCGCGCGAGCGTATTTCAGGTGAATGATCTTCGTTACAAGCGGGACTTGTTTGGCTTTCTCTTCGCTTATGGCTCGCTGCTGTTCCTCTTCTTCCTTCACCGCTGCGAGTGTAGCAATTCTTATGATGCGGCCGTTGCTCTCGCACACTGCGCCCAGCCTGTTCGCGCGAAGCACGGACTCGATTACCTGGTTCCACGGAATGTCGGTGACTCGAATATCAACCGGCACGGCGCCTACCGATTTGTCCACGATAAAGTTCACGCCGTACTGCTGTGAAATGAATCGCAACATATCGCGGATATCCACTCCTGCTCTTAGATCGAAACTGATGAGCCCGCCCACGAAAGCCGAATCACAGAAAGCGAGCTCAGCGCGTCTTGACGGTTGAAGATTCGCATTGACCGTCGGCGATGGCCGCTGAACATCCATCACGCTGCGAACTCCAGTCGGCGCAGGTTGGTTTGCCGCCGGCTTGGCCGAACCTGGTTGTGTAGACGGCTGCGTGACCGGCAACGGCAATGAACGATTCGGTTGAGACGTCGCTCGTGGAGGCGCACTCTGTCCGTTGTTTTGAGCGATCAAGTTTGATGGTGCAATCGCCTCTTTTGAGGATTGATCGGCTTTATTCTCGCTCTTGTTTTCGATTCGTTCCCCGGCGACTTTCACCTCTGGCTTTCGCTGAGAAGCTGCGGCCTCTTTAACCGAAGGGTTGTGTTGCGATTTAGCATCCGGCGCCGGCGTTGAGTGCCGCTCTGCGGTCGCGGCTCGCGGGTCGAGGTTGACCTCGCGTGAAGATTCATTGCCTACCGTGATGATGAGAGATTCGCCCTCACGCACCACTCGATACGGAACTTTTGATTTCACGTCGAGCACGATTCGGACTACATTCGCGCTGGGCTGGCCTACGCGGAGGCGTTCGACCGAAGCCGCGCCCACAGCAGTGGTCTTGTTTCCGAATGCTGATCGAACGTCGTTTATGTCGATTACGATTCGCCACGGGTTCGGCAAGACGAAGTCCTTGAAGCGGGCGGCCCCGTCCGTATCAACTACGATTCGAACGGCTCCGTCGCCGGCTTCCGAGCGCACCGCGCGAACAAGCGTCGCTGGTTTCAAATCTCTTGGTTGAGGTTGAACCTTTTCACGTGCAGGCTCCATCTTCGCAGTCGTGCCCTTCAAAGCAACTGGCGCTGAGTAAACTGTCACGCCAGGCGATGCGACGTTGCGAGCCTGGTTCGTTTTGGCGTCGGCCTTAGAGTCTTTCGTTTGCCTGGCGAGCGGCGCCGGTTTGCCGTCCGAAGTGATCTCAATCACGAGCGTGTTCCCGTTCACGGTGGAACGGTCGTGAGCGCCCGCTCGAACTTTGACTTCGATCCTGGCCACCGCGCGTCCGCCGTTTGAGCTGCCGCCATTAGTCTGGCGCACCGAGATCGAATCGACTACCGGGCTTTTGACGCTATACTCCGGCGAAAGCTGCGACGCTTCGCCGCCTGGCATATCGACCAGGATCAACTGGTCGGTCGGGCGAAAGACGGTGTAAAGAGGTGGAGCGCTCGACTCGATCATTATTCGAGTGAGCGATCCAACAGTCTCGTGTTTGAGCGACACGAGAGCAAATGCCTGGGCCTCTGCGCCGGCCTTTCGATTTGCGAAAACGCTTATGTTGCTCACAAGCGCCAATAGCACCAGTGATACGACAAGCCGCCTAGCAATCATAGCTTTATCTCCCTCTCTTACTGTCGAGCTGTTTTCAACAGCGCTCGAAGCGTTCTTTGCCCGGTCCGTCAAAGATAGCTGTTCACCCGTGAATTGTAACTCTAATTCGACTCCAAATAGCGAGTGATGAAATGTTGATGCGAGCACTACACGATCATTCGCCGTCATAAACCGCCTCACTTCTTCTCCGCGGGTGACTTTGTAACCATTTGTTCTTGAGGGGACTGTTTTCCATTGATCTCGGTGTATGACACCTCACGAAAGACTACTTTGGCGCTGCCGGGATCTGAAGCATCGCCGCCAATGCTGACTACCTCTCCGTTGAAGCACCGCGCGCCTCTTCGAATGAAGAACATTGTACCGCTCGGTTGCGCTCGGACGAATGCGCCGTAGCCGCGTTCATCCTGAAAAACGCCGGTCACTTCGAGCTCGCTGACCAGGTATTGCATCACCGGATCGGGTTCGGCCGCATCGTGCGCCCTTGCTTGTGCGGCTTTTTGTCTGAACTCAGCGCGCCGAACTTCGAGCGTCGGGAATCCCAGAAGACGAGCTTGTGCTTTCGCGCGAGGTCCCTTGGGCTTGACCGTCTTCTTGAAAGGGTCGCGCCCGCTCATTCGGTATGGCCGAATCGAATCGGCCGTCGGCCCGAGATATTCCCTGCTCGATCTGACCTGCTGAGGCTGAGGCGCTGCGTCTGATTTCGCCGCTGCCTGCTCCGGCTTATCCTGCGCCGCGACGACGGCCGCAGTCAAAGTGAGGCCGAGCAGCACGGCGATTAAGGCTTGTTTGATTTCTGGTTTTTTCATGACTCGGCTCCGCTATTTCGGTTGACTCGCCGGCGCTCCCGCCGGCGGCGGCGCGGCTGGCTTCTTCATCGTCAGCTTCTCGAGATTTTCCGGCGCAATGTAGTACGCGGTCACGATGAACGATGCGTTCACCGAACGGCCAACTTCCTGAGCATTGTCCTCGGCCTGCTTGATTTCCACTTCAGTGACGCTGACGATGCGCGGATAGAATCCCAATCGCGAGAAGAACTGACCGAGTGAATCATAAGTTCCAGTGACCTCGATCTGTATCGGCTGCGCTGTATAAAAATCAGAGGGCGCGGTCTTCAGATGCACAAAACGCTTCAGCTCGAGTTTCTGCTCGCGCAAAAAATCTTTAATGTTGTCGTAGACTCGCGATATCTCAACCTGATCGGGCAGCAGATCGCGAAGCCTGTCGATTTCATCGCGCTTCTCTTTCAGCGTCTGCTCTGTCGCGGCCAGGTTCTGTCGAATGATGCTTCCCTGCGCATTCTTGGCTTTCAGCCCCTGGACCTTTTCCTGAATCCTTACCGTCTCGGCCCGCTTTTCACTGTACAGCAGATAATCGGCGGCAAAGATTAGCAAGCCCGACATCAGCAGAAGCATACCCATCTGGTAGTACCACGCCATCCGGGTGAAGAAGCTGCCGCCCTCGTCGGCCGGCTTCACTACTGTAGTCATCGTCGCTGCCATAACTGATCTCCTTCACTTGCCCTGAGGCGCGGCCGGCTTGTCGCCTTCTGCTCGCGGCTTGTTGTAGTCGCAGTCGATCGTGAATTGGAACACGCGGGTGGTATCCGCGGTGTCGCTCTTCTTATCGGCTTCGTGCGCAGCCGCATCCTTCGCCGACAAGTCGCGCTTGTCCGGAGCTTTCTTTTCCGGCTCCTTCTTTTCGGTGCGATCCGAGACGTCGTCCAGTTTGACCTCTTTGCCTTCGATTGAAAGCTGAAGGCCGCTGAACAGGCCGTTCGAGAATTCCAATTGCCGCGAGAAATCCGCGATGACTTGCTGATTGAGCGAGCTGCCGATTATCTGAAGATGATTGCCTTTTTGAACTATAGCGTCGAGCCGGAAATCGGCCTGCCCTCCAGGCATTCGTTCGTTGATCGCCGAAAGCATCGCCACCGGTCCCTTCTGTTCGGCGCGAAGCTGCTTGATAACCTTGATGCGCTCATCGAGTTGTTTAAGCTCGGCTTCCAAATCGTTCTTGCGTTGAATGTCGGCCTCGAGCTTCTTCGACTCCTCTTCTTCCCTGGCGAGGTCGGCTTGAGCGGCCGCGTGCGCGTTATTTGTCCAAAGGTGATCGACACTGACCGCGATCAGGAATACTACGATGGCGCTCACAAGCATGAAGATCTGTTGTCCGCGTCGCGCTGCAACCTTTGTCTTCTGCACCGAAACTCGATGCTCGGCTGTACCTTCGAGTAGATTGACTCTGATCATTGCGCCACCTCCGCCACTCGCACGGCCAACCCGACGGCCACAGCCATATTGGGTGAAAGCTCTCTCAGATATTCATCGTCGAATTTCTTTTGATCGAAGCGAATCGCGCGAAACGAGTCGAATCTCTCGACCGGCATTTGGAATTTGTCCGACAGATACTCAGTCAGCTCGTGAACCTTCGATGAGCCTCCGGCGATCAGCATTCGATCGATTGACGGCGAATCAACAGCCGTCGCGCGGAAGAAATCGAGTGTGCGTTGAATCTCGAGAGCCAGCATCTCGGATACGCTTTGAAGCGCGGGCTGCACCTGTTCGGTCGGAAGCGGTTGATCGAGCGTCGAGCCGCGTTTGATCGCCTCGGCTTGTTCGAATGTGAGGTTCAGTTCTTTTTGGAGGAGATCGGTGTATTGGTTTCCGCCCGCCGAAATGTCTCGAGTGAAAATTGAAGTCGTGCCCCGAACGATGTTGATCGTCATCACCGCCGCGCCGATGTCGAGCAAAGCTACGGTCTGATTCGGCGAAGGGTTGTAGTTCACTTCGTAGGCGTTCTGTATCGCGAATGCATCGACATCCACGATGACCGGCTGCTTGCCCGCCTGCGAAATGACTTGGGTGAACTGTGCGATCTTGTCCCGCTTGCACGCTACGAGAAGAACGTCCATGTTCTGACCCGATGGATCGTGGCCGATGATTTCGTGGTAGAGATTGACGTCGTTGATGTCGAATGGAATGTACTGCTCTGCCTCCCAGTGAATCTGTTCGTCGAGCTCTTCTTCGGACATCGAGGGAAGCACTATTTTCTTCACGATGACTGCGTGACCCGAAAGCGACGTAGCGACCTGATCGGTTTTTATGTGTTGATCATTCCACACTCGGCTGATTGTGTCGCTTACGTGATTGAGGTCGATGATGTGACCGTCGACTATCGTATCGGATTGAAGATTCTGATGCGCGATGTGAACAAGCTCGAACCCGTTCCGCGATTGCTTAAGCTCGACGGCCTTCAACGCGCTTGAACCGATGTCGAGCCCAACGACGCTCTTCTTCTTTTTCCCTAGCATTGTGTTTCCCTCGGGGAAGGTTTCGGATGTTGGATTCCGTCGGCGATTCGGTGGCGGTGCGCGTCACTTGCCGCGAGATCCAGTTCAGGGGCAGCTTCGATCGGGGCCAGGAAGAAGGGGCGGGTGCCAAAGGAGCCGAACAACCTGTGAGTCGACTTACTTAAAGACTCCTCAATGCGAGCTTACATGTTGCGACGCGACTTTTCTAACACTCGCTCATGATGAAGTCAACACTTATTTATTTTTTCATTCTTTGACAAAAGGACTACCCCGTTCAGGCTGTTAAACGGTTCTCGCAAAGACTTGAAAAATACTTTGAATAATTGCTTGTCGGTAATGCCGAGCACTAGTAGAATCGCCCCAGCAGCAACTGTCCAGTTTCTGTTTTGGAACACAACCGTCATGAACGGAACGATGTCGTGATACTCAAGAGTCTCGACGGAGGTGCATCGCTCATGAACAGCATCCGAGGAGCCCGACTGACGCTTTCTGTCTTATGTCTGACAATGATCTTCGCTGTATTGTCGTTCGGACAGGAGCCGAAGAAGGCTGGAGGGTCAGTCGCCGGACGGGTCATGCTTGGCGACCAGCCCGTCGCCGGCGCAACCGTGATTCTTTATGTTCAAAACCCTATTCAGCAGCAACCGCCGGCTGGTCGAGCTGTCACCGATGAAGATGGCAAGTTCAAAATCACCGGTGTCCCGGCAGGAACTTACAATGTCGCTCCTTACACGCCGGCGTTCGTTGGGACGGAGTCTACTTACGGTGCGCCGGGCAAGACGCTCGTGATGACTGAAGCCGAAGATGTTGATGGCATCGATTTTTCTTTGAGAAATGGCGCCGTGATAACCGGTCGAGTGACAGACGCCGATGGAAAGCCAATCATCGAACAGTTAATCATTCTTGATTTAGTTGACGAGCGTGGAGCGAAGCTGCAAGGCCCCTACCGGTCTTTAGCCTTCACTACAGATGATCGGGGTATATACCGAGTCTACGGCCTGGAGGCGGGGCGCTACAAAGTCAGCGTTGGGAACGCGCCAGACAGCCTATCATTTAGAGTCGGGTTTGCGGGTCGCATCTATGTACAAACATTTCACCCCGACGTCACGGATGAAGCAAGCGCTGCGATCGTTGAAGTGACTGCTGGAAGCGAAGCCTCAGGAATCGATATCAAAATCGGGCGCACTCTTAAGTCCTACGCTGCGAAGGGTCGCGTCGTCGACGCCGACACCGGCAGTCCGCTACCAAACCTTCAATACGGTATCGGATCACTGTCACCGGACCAAAAACAGATTATTGGAAGCGGGATTACCAACAACCGCACGAACGTCAAGGGCGAGTTTCGCATCGAGGGGCTCAATCCGGGTCGATTCGCAGCCTTTGTAGTTTCAACCGAACAAGTCGATTTCTACAGTGAGCCGGCGATCTTTGATGTCAACGACTCGGATGTCAGCGGGCTCGAGATTAGAGTGCGGCGCGGCTCGAGCATCAGCGGAGTTGCCGTTATCGAAGGTAGCACGGATAGCGAAATCCTCGAGCGCAGGTCAAAACTACAATTGTACGCCTGGGTGACAGGCGAAGGCTTGAGCGTGCCAATTCACTCACCGACTCAAATCGCACCTGATGGCAGCTTTAGAATAATTGGCTTGCCCTCGGGCAAAGCGCACATCGGATTGGGTGGTTACCCTCCACCGAAAGGCTTCTCAGTGCTGCGAGTCGAGCGCGATGGAGTTCAACAACTTGATGGAATCGACGTTGGCGCCGGCGAGTCTGTCTCCGGGATTCGATTGGTTATCGCTTACGGTGCTGGAGTCATCCGTGGACAGGTCATCGTTCAAGGCGGCGAGCTCCCGGCTAATACTCAATTCATGATATTCGCTAGACGCACGAGTGGTGAGCCACAGACATTCCAGACCCGCAACAATATGACGGATGCGCGCGGGCGATTTGTACTGGAAGGCTTCCCTCCCGGGGAATACGAGATCAGAGCCATGCCGATGCTTCGTTCACCAGGTCCGCAGAGACCTGGATCTAATATTAGAGAGGCAAGACAAACCGTTACGGTTACGAACGAAAGTGAAGCCGACGTTACCCTGGTGATCGACCTCAGCCCCAAATCCAAATCTAACGAGAACTGATCGGCGCGCGGAATTCCGAGTCAGCTATGACTAGAAACCTTATCTTCACTCTCATCCTGATTTCAGTCGCGACATCGACTCAGCGGATCAACGCGTCTGCCGGTCGGATGCCTGGTTTCACGACCACGCGCGTCTCGGTTGCGGTTCAAAGCAATAACTACGATTCGCAAAACAGACGAGACACCTGGATCACAGGGCGTGTGGTCAATGAGTCGGGTCAGCCCATTCCCGGCGCGGGAGTCTATGTTAGAAAAGTTGGTGGGTTATCAGGATTTGGCAGAACAATCACCGCAGGCGAGGACGGAACATTTAGAGCTGAGGATCTCAGTTCAGGATCTTATACTGTGTTCGCCTCAGTTCCAGGCTACGTCTCAGAAGTTGACTCTGCCTCGCCGGTGTATCACCGAGTCGGCGAAGACATAACAATCAAAATGGTAAGGGGAGGAGTCATAACCGGCACTGTGACTTCCTCATCAGGCGAGCCAGTCGTAGGCATGTCAGTAGGAGCGATTCGCGTTCGTGACGCGGAAGGCAGGACAATACGCGCAGCAACTCAATTCGGCAGTACTCGTCCAACCGACGATCGCGGCGTGTACCGGATTTATGGGCTTCAATCCGGTTCTTATCTGGTGTGGGCCAGGGGAAGCTTGCAAAGTTACAGTGCTTTCGCGGGATATACTCCCACCTTCTATCCTTCAACCACACGTGATGCAGCTACGGCGGTAGAAATCGTGGCCGGCCGAGAAGCTACCGGCATCGACATTCGTTACCGCGGTGAGCCAGGTCACATCGTCAGCGGCACATTGTCAGGCTCGTTGGGATCAGAGTCGTCGAATCGGGGAGTATCGGTTCTTTTGTCTTACGCGGCAAGCGGCGCAATGGAGGCGAGCACATACGTACGATTCGGCGCCGGTCGTGGCTTTGCATTTTATGGAGTGCCGGATGGAGAGTACATTCTCACGGCTCCCCTGGGTTTTGGCGGGCCCGACTCCAATATGTCCTCAGGATCTACGCGCATCAGCGTGAAAGGCGCTGATGTAACTGGTATAGATCTAAAGCTGACGCCGGCTGGGTCATTGAGCGGAAGAATTGTATTGGAACGGCTGCCGCAAGCCGATCGCAAAGATGAATGCAAGTCGAAATCAAGACAGCCGTTTCTCGATGAGTTAATACTCACGGCTCGTAAAGAAGAGACTCCTGGCACGGACCCGCCCGGCAGCTTTTCCGGTCTCAACCAGACAAGTCCCGATGAGAAAGGCGAATTCAAAATACCTATCATCACTCCGTCGCGGTACCGGCTCGAGCTTCGCCTTCCGGGCGAGGATTTGTTTGTGCGATCAATCACACAGGGCGCCTCAAGCCGCGGCAGTCAGCCTGTTGATGTAACCGGCGCGGGTGTGCTCATTGGCACCAGCCAGCGAGTTTCGGATTTGCTGGTGACCATCGCCGAAGGCGCGGCCGGTTTGCGAGGAAAAGTCGTCTCCGCGAATCAAGGTGCTCGGCTGCCTTCACATCTTCGTGTCTACCTTGTGCCCGCGGAAACCGAGTCGCTTGACGATACGGTAAGATTCGCCGAAACCGCTGTGGACAGTGATGGCAGCTTCACTCTCAACAATCTTGCGCCGGGCCGCTACTATTCGCTCCTCCGAAAACAGTCAGATTCGGAAGCGATGGAAAGGACCCCTCGTCCGCTTGCCTGGGACCCCGCCGCTCGATCAAAGATTCGACGGGATGCCCAAAAGGCGAACGTTGTTATCGAGCTTCAACGTTGTAAGGTCACCGCGGATTACGTCATCACCTACGCGTCCTCACCCGGTCGAAGACAGGCTGATCCGAATCGATGACTTCGTTTCTCTCGTTACAACATTCGAAGGTTCTCCGTTGTCGCTTCATGAAATCGCCTTAGTTTGACGCGATGCAGGGCATCACCTAAAATCAAGGTTGGTGTCGCCGCCAGTTATGAAGGCTGATCATGAGCACCCACACATCTGAATTCGGATGCTTCACCACCCGGAACACTGAACTCTAAAACCCGGAACCAGATTTATGACCGCAATATTAAACAAGGTAGCAACTAAAGTTTTCGGAAGCGCCAATGAGCGTTTGCTTAAGCGGCTCTGGCCCATCGTGAGCGACATAAACGCGCTCGAGCCTGAGATGAAACGGCTCTCAGACGATGACCTGCGCGAGCGCACGGTGAAGTTGCGCGAGCAGGTTGAGAAACGTGTTGCAACAGCCGAGCTCACGGGTGGCACCGCTGAAGAGCAGAAGAAAGCTTTGCGAGAAGTAATCGATGAAGCGCTCGACGAGATTTTGGTCGAAGCATTCGCTGTCGTGCGTGAAGCTTCTCGACGGGCAACAGGCATGCGTCACTTCGATGTTCAGCTCATCGGAGGAATAGTTCTTCATCGCGGAACAATCGCCGAGATGAAAACCGGCGAAGGCAAAACACTCGTTGCAACTCTGCCCGCATACCTGAACGCACTTTCTGGCCGTGGAGTGCACGTAGTCACGGTCAACGATTACCTCGCAAAACGCGACACCGAGTGGATGGGTAAGATCTATCGCTTTCTCGGCTTGACCGTCGGATGCATCCAGCACGACATGGATGATATGGAGCGGCAGGAAGCTTATCGCGCGGACATAACCTACGGGACCAACAACGAATTCGGCTTCGACTACCTGCGCGACAACATGAAGTTCGAGCCTTCGGCGATGGTTCAGCGCGGGCACTACTACGCGATCGTTGACGAAGTCGACTCGATCCTGATCGATGAAGCTCGAACGCCGCTTATCATCTCCGGCGCGTCGGAAGACTCGACTGAAAAATATTACGTGGCCAACGATTGCATGATTAAGCTGAAGGAGGCTCAGCAAAACCGCATTGCCGAAATCCGCAGGACTGATGGTGATGTCGACCTGAAACAAGATCCTCGCCTGTTGTACCACGTAGATGAAAAGCAACACAGTGCCACCCTGACCGAAGAAGGCGTCGAGATGGCCGAGAAGTTCACCGGCGTTGACAATCTTTACGATCCGGTGAACATGGATCTGCTGCACTGCGTCGAACAATCGCTCAAAGCCCACACGCTCTATCATCTCGACAAGCAATACATCGTCAAAGACGGCGAGGTCATAATCGTCGATGAATTCACCGGCCGCGTGATGCCCGGCCGGCGTTGGAGTGATGGGCTCCACCAGGGCGTTGAAGCCAAAGAGACCGTGAAGATCGAAGCGGAGAACCAGACCCTCGCGACCATAACACTTCAAAACTATTTTCGAATGTACGTCAAACTCGCGGGCATGACCGGAACCGCTGAAACCGAGGCTTCCGAGTTTGCAAACATCTATAAGCTCGACGTGGCGGTGATGCCGACGAACATGCCGATGGTTCGCAAAGACTTCTCGGATGTGATCTATCGCACCGAACGTGAGAAGTTCGATGCAGTGGTCGGTGAAATAAAGGACCTTCACGAGAAGGGCCAACCGGTGCTGGTTGGCACAGTCTCTGTAGAGAATTCCGAAGCGCTGGCGGCTCGACTGAAGAAGGCTCACGTTCCGCACAACGTCTTGAACGCCAAGCCCGAGCACGCCGCCCGCGAAGCGGACATCGTCGCACAAGCCGGCCGCAAAGGTCAGGTCACCATCGCGACTAACATGGCCGGACGCGGAACCGACATCTTGCTTGGCGGTAATCCCGAGTTCCTGGCGAAGCAATATCTGAAAGAGAAAGAGATCAATCCCGACGAGGCGAGCGAGCGCCAGTGGAATGAGGCAATCGCTCGCTCAAAACGCGTGACTGATGCCGAGCACCAGGAAGTAGTCTCCGCAGGCGGGCTTCATATTCTGGGCACTGAGCGGCACGAATCCAGGCGCATTGACAATCAGCTTCGCGGACGGTCGGGACGTCAGGGTGATCCCGGCTCATCGCGATTCTATCTCTCGCTTGAAGACGATCTGATGCGAATCTTCGGCGGCGAGCGGATCAAGGGCTTGATGCTTCGGCTTGGAATGGAAGAAGGCGTGCCGATCGAATCTCGGCTCGTGTCGAAGCGAATCGAGGGCGCGCAGAAATCCGTCGAAGCTCACAACTTCTCGATCCGCAAACACCTGCTCGAATACGACGACGTGATGAATAAGCAGCGCGAGACTGTTTATGGCTTGCGTCGCGATTTGTTGATGGGCTTCGAAGGCGACACTCCCGAAGAACAGAGCACCAATCAACGCAACTACATTCTCGGCATTACCGAAGATAACTTCGAAGGTTTGATCGAGCAGTACATGCCGAAGGAGCAGCGTGCCGACGAATGGGACATCCGAGGATTGAAGGAACAGCTTCGTTTGAACTTTGGCTTCGACGCCGAGGCCGAACATCTCGACCTTGCGGAGACGGGTCCCGAGGAAGCTCGCGAAGTCATCTGGCCGAAGCTCGAAGAAAAATACAAAGAGAAGGAAGTACAGTTAGGCGTCGAAGCGCTGCGAAATCTCGAGCGCTACATCATGCTCAACATCGTAGACGCGCAATGGAAGGATCATCTTCTCGCGCTCGATCATTTGAAAGAAGGCATCGGCTTGCGAGGCTACGGCCAAAAAGATCCTCTGGTCGAATACAAGCGTGAGTCTTATTACTTATTCCAGGCGATGCTGGATCGCATAGACACCGAGACGATCCGTTACCTTTACAACTTCCAGGTGCAAGTGACCGCGCCGGTCGAACAGCAACTGCTCGAGAGGCGTCGCCGTCAACGCCGCGGGAGAGTAGCTTTCACAAAAGCTAACGAGACGGCTTTCGCGGGAGGCGAAGAAGAAGCTGCCAAACCGATTCGCAACAAAGGTCCACGCATAGGCCGTAACGACCCCTGCCCCTGCGGCAGCGGCAAGAAGTACAAAAAGTGTTGCGGGGCGGCTTAAGGATACGTTGTCAGATTGACAATTGGAGAATCGGTCGTTAGGTCTCGGCTATGAGCACCACGGTTACACTCGATGACAACGTTGCCTCGAAGCTTGAGGAAGAAATACGCAGACGTGGCGGCTCTCTGAATCAAGCGGTGAACGATCTTTTGCGTGAAGGGTTGCAGGAACAGCGGACAAGCTCCGATGACTTCGACGAAACCTCGGCTGAACTGATGTCCCAGATTCGCGAAGGCCATCAAGAATATCTCCGGGGTGAGTTACGCCCGGTGGAAGAGTTCATCACTGAATTGGAAGCTGAGATTGAGGATAGTCCACAGACACGCTGAATGACCCCAGCCTCTCGCTTTCGTGTTTCTCCCTTCCTCGGCTTACCAACGTGATGTCAAGAAGCTTGCCAGAAGGAACAAGCAGTTACTTGCGCTTGTCAGAGACCTGCAGAACATCTTGTCCGATGATCCCTATAACCGAACCAAAGCACACGACATAACAAGACTCGCTGATGTAAAACCCGGAAGCGGTCAATATCGAATTCGATCCGGCGACTAACCGAACCCGATACGACATTTTTGTGAGCGACGTGGTTTTGTACTCATTCAAGGATGGCAAAGCTGCTATTCAAGGCTAAGGAGACGGCTCTTGCGGGAGGCGAAGAAGAAGTGGCCAAACGGTAATAAGGGTCCTCGCATCGGCCCGCAACGAGCCCTGCCCCTACGGCAGCGGCAAGAAGTATAAGAAAATGCTGCGGTGCATGATTCTTGGTCACCTGAGAGATGAATGTAAGCTAACGCACTCACCGGAGCTTGAGGAAGTGAATTATGCTGGCGACGCCACATGCCAGCGCAGCATAGGCGGACGCCTGCATGTATGGATGGATCGATAATGAAAGACCGTGGATGTCGGCGTACATCCGCGACAATCCAAGTACAATCGTTAGATACATGAAGTACCCATGCCAGTTCGTCGATGGCCGTATCCGCTCGATTTTGGGAAGCTTCTCTATATACAAGATTCTCGTGATATACAGCGCGATCTCACGCACAATCAGGGCCCAGCTAACCAAAGGACCCAGAAAGCCTTGTGCGTTGAAGGCGATGATGATGGCGGCGTAGAAAGCCTTGTCTCCAAGGCTGTCCCAGAGGCGGCCGTGTATTGAAGCCACCTGCAATCGTCGCGCAAAGTATCCGTCGAGTATGTCCGTCGCCAGCGCAACCAACCACAGTGCAATCGATACATAAAGGAGGCCTGCGTTTCTCTGAAAACAAATCACGAAGAGCAGCGCCAGTCCGATGCGCGACAGGGAAAGGGCGTTTACGATACTTCTCGGAGTGATCGTAATTCGCCAGTTATGCAGGCTAGCCAGACTTAGCGGAGCGTGCCACCTGTCCGCAGGTTTTTCTAAATGACCAATTTTCATTTGTTTACTCTGACAATCAAGATGCAGCTTAGAAACAAAATCCAAGTCGCTACACAGACAGCCACGTAAGCGCGCCAAGGCCATTTCCGTGATACGTCTGGAACGGTTAGATCGGCCAATGTTATTCCACCTTGTCCGCGTTTGAAGAGATTCTCGGGTAGAACAGAAAACGCTTGCTGTCTTCGCTTGCCGCGGGGTCCGCTGCTAAAACCTGGACTGGAATGGCTATAGAACTGAGGATAGAAATCGAGACCAGCAATTCGTACAAGCGCCGCAGCCCAGCGCTCAACATCCGCTGACGTACAACTAGATGTCCCGTTGCCTTCAAGGATTGTCTTATAGTACTCGGTCGTTACCGTTTCGTGTCGCTGGACAGTGAACACCTGGAGGAAGACAAGTCCTATTGCGCCAAACAAAAGTACTAAAACCCATATAGGTTCAATGACCTTCAATAGTTCAAGCGACAGTATGCACTGCCCGGCAAAAGCAAAGAAGGTGAAATTCAGTATCAAGGGATCTGGATCTGAATCCGCATAGGAGCGAACCGCCCAAGCAACAAACGCGATTAAAATCACACAGCTACGATAGGGCCGACAAGTAGAGTCATGTTGGCTCCGCTTGGAAAACTTAAACGCAACGAGAATGCGTAGAAACCAGCGTAAGCAATTACCACATGTCGCAGCGTTCTGCCAAGAAGAACCGGAATGAAATATTTGGCGACTCCAATTCTCAGTGAGCCTGCAAGCGCTGAAACGGGAGCGAAAAATGGATTTGGTATGCAAGCCAGAACAAGTAATAGAGGCACAAAGGAGCGTTCACGAGAGACCCGAATAAAACGCCAATGTGCAAACCGCTCGAACTTGCGCGCGAAGTCGTCCGACAGTGAGGCGCGAAAGGAGTAGCCGAACACATAGCCCGCGAGTTCACCTATGGCCCCTCCTATTCCTCCGACAACGCCCACCAACAGAGGGTTCAACCTGCTTGCGGCAAGAAATGTTGCAATCTGAGAAGGCCCGGCAACGTGCGCCGCGCTGTTGACGAGGCTCAGGACGAAGATTCCTGTGTAGCCAAATGATGTTAGCCACTCGACCGAAATCACTCTTCTCCATAGCGCGACTGCGGCAGCCGCCATGGTTAGCAAGATAAGAAACGTTAGGATTTTGTGAACAAATCTTTTGTTCTGGTCCATAGAATACCCACTAGCAGGTATCAGTGGAGCATATAGCTCACTTCGCGACGAGCGACGTAATCCTCATATGTGGTGCATGAGAATATGAGATAAAGTCTGTTTCCACAATGATCCCCCATCCCTTTTTCATCTTTCACTCGTTGAAGACAGCTCGTAAGAATCGGGGCCGGACTATCCATCACGTACCGTAAGAGATGGCAGGAGCAAGAGATTGTCTGGCCTTTGGATAACTGGGAATTATCGGGAGACT